>JAABUT010000452.1_pt1 | contig 67232 bp, 71 predicted proteins | sample 5559281 | NCBI WGS metagenome assembly JAABUT01 (sample SAMN10711880, study PRJNA513359) | rock metagenome | isolation source: Antarctica rocks | place: Antarctica: Victoria Land, Ricker Hills nord | collected 2016-01-04 | reverse complement strand
TCTTGGGAGAGGGTGTCGGAAAGAGTGCGGATGGCGGATTTGGACGGGGAGTAGGGGGAGTAGCCGACGATGGGGTAGAAGGCTACGACGGAGGAGGTGAAGATGATGTGGCGTGGAAGATCAGAGGGCGAAGGAGCTTGTTTTTCTGCGGAGGATGGCTTTAGCCAGGAACGGAGCACGGCGTGGGCGACGTAGGCGGAGGAGAAGTAGTTGCTGTCCATTTGCTCTTTCAGGCGCTCGACGGGGGTGTCTATGAAGAGAGTTGGGCAGGAGCTGCCGGCGCAGCACCAGACTATGTCCGGGGGGGTGTTGTTATTCCATTTTGTGGTTTCGGAGATTAGACGGACTGCTTCGGTAGGGTTGGTAAGGTCGGCGCTGATGTAGTGGAAGCGCTGAGAAGGGAGGTTGGCGCATGCTTTGATGTCTTCGAGAGCTGCTTCGAGCTTCTTGATCGTTCGAGCGGCGATAATGACATTGGCGCCTTTTCGGGCGAGCTGTTGAGCGACGCTCTTACCCATTCCCTGTGAGCCGCCGGTGATGAGTATTGTCTGGCCAGGGTGTGTAAGCTCCAATTATTTGGAAGGATGAGAAATTGACCTACGCGGCCATCCACTGGGAAGTTGTTTTTGTGAAAGACATTCATTCTGTCCATTAGCAAGATAGAGATAAATACACATAGACAAACAGAGGTCCAAAAGAGACCAAGTGCCATGAATATCAAATTTGAATACCAGTCAGGTCCATGCAGAAAAGTTATACAGTAGCTTCGTTGCCCAGCGGAGAGCCATATATTTATTAGTACCCCTTGACATCGGTGCATAAACAGTTTATACCCCGACATTTTTGCAGGGCTAAGAACACCTTAGATTAGATTAGATAACAGCACAAACTTATTAAAACTTCCTCTTTTAAACAATCGAGAAATGCATAAGATGGGAAAGAAAAGGAAGGCAGGTGGTCGTCCATTCGGCCAAGATGGGACCGAGAAGATATCCAAAGAGGAGAGCAAGCTAAGAATAAACACCTACGAAGATGTGGCAGATTCAGAAGATGAGTTCCACATGGGCCGAGATAAAATATTACTCGAGGAGGGTCCAGCGCAGAAAAGGCAGAGGAAGCTGAGAGAGGATGGTAAGAAATAATCTTGCGACATCTTTACCAAGAGCACAAACTGACATTAAGAGCAGAAGAATTTCTCGAGCTCTCAGATGAGGAAGTCCTAGCAGAGTCCTCAGACGTCTATAATGTTGATGAGGATGACGAGAACGACGAGGACGACTACGAGGAAAAAGGTCAAGCGGAAAGCAAGACCACAAAACCAATTAGGGGATTACAAGATTCAGATACTGAAGCATCTGTTGCACTTGAGGATGACGAGGACCTGGGCGGCTGGGGAACCTCGAAGCGGGACTACTACAATGCTGATGTCATTGAGACGGAAGCTGATGCTTTGGAAGAAGAGGCCGAGGCAAGAAGATTACAAAAGAAGCAGCTCCAAGGATTCACAGAAGCAGACTTTGGCTTTGACGAAACGGAGTGGCAAGAAGAAGGCAACGAAGACGGGGAAGATGGAGAAAACGGCGGAAATGTGGTTCAGGAGGTTCTACCAAGACTCGAGATCACGGATGCTATGGGACCTGAAGAGCGATTCAAGCTGCTAAGGACGAGCTACCCAGAGTTTGAGCCTCTAGCGAAAGAGTTCTTGGAGCTACAGGCTATACACGAAGATCTGAAACTTGCAGCTGATGCAGAAGTCTCTGTACAGTCGTTTGGGCGTAAACTCAACGACATTGGGTCAGGTGTTGGCGGGGAACCTATTTCCAAGGCGGTGATCAAGCATAGCGCGTTGAGTGCATATCTTGCCGCATTATGCATGTACTTTGCTCTCTTCACATCAGGCCAGGCTACTACAGACTGTAAAGCTACAGCTATGACCCCATCAGAGCTGCGAGATCACGGCGTAATGGAAACTTTGGTTCAGTGCCGAGAGCTTTGGGGGAAACTGAAAGACATGCCTTTGCCACAATCGATAAGGCTGGACACTTCTCCTGGGAGAAGTGAGCATAAAGACGTCGAAAGACAAAGTGGGGAAGACAATTTGCACATAAAGATGGACGAGGAGTCCACGGCCAAGATCAAAAGGAAGAAGGTCCACAAAACCAAGGCGCAGCGTGCAGCAGATGCCGCTCAAGCTGAAGCAGACGCTCGTCATGTGGAGCGCCTACGGAAAACGGAAGAAGGCCTCGCCAGTCTCTCTGCTTTGACAGGCCCAAGAAAACCATCCTCGAAGCCAGCCACTACCACCAATAAAATTCCTCCACTTCTCTCAGACGACTCAGACATCGGCGAGCAAATCGCCCTGACAGCTCAGGAAGCCGCTGAAAAGGCCAAACGAAAGAAATCCCTCCGATTCTACACCTCCCAGATCGCGCAAAAATCCAACAAGCGCGACGCCGCTGGCCGCGACGCCGGTGGAGACGCAGATCTCCCCTACCGCGAGCGGTTCCGAGACCGTCAACTACGGCTGAACGCTGATGCAGAGGCCCGTGGCCAGAAGCCCAAGGGAAACGGAAAAGGAGACGAGCCTCTTGGCGGCTCGAGCGACGAAGAAGATCGCCGCGCCGCCAAGGATATACGAGACAACGTAGACTCGGATGACTACTACGGCATGGTCTCCTCCCGCGCCGCCGCCAAAAAATCCTCCAAAGCCGCTCTCGCCGCGGCCCACGCACAAGCAGAACGTGAAGGCGGCATCGTGCGCGTCGTAGAAGAGGCAGGCGTAGACGGCAAACGAGCAATCACGTACGCGATTGAGAAAAACAAGGGTTTGACGCCGAGGAGGAAGAAGGATGTAAGAAACCCGCGGGTGAAGAAAAGGAAGAAGTATGAGGAGAAGAAGAAAAAGTTGGGGAGTATGAGGCCCGTGTACAAAGGGGGGGAAGGGAAGGGCGGTTATGGGGGGGAGTTGACGGGGATCAAGACAGGGTTGGTCAAGAGTGTTAGGTTGTAGTAGGGGAGATTTTTAGATGGCCCCATTACGCATAGCACAAGGAATTTTGAGTGCCATGGTTGATTGCAGTTCACTGCAATGGGATTAACCCAGGAGCTGGAGATTGCTCGCTTGCCGCTGATCAGAGCAGAGCATCAGGGCCAGATTACCTATGGCCATCAACAAATCAAGAGTCTCGTGAAAGAAGCGCGATACTGCATGCAGGGAAGCCATCACTATTTGTCCAGAGACATCGGTAGTCCAAGGGCAAAAGAGCAAAATTCGCATCTCGAACAGCATGGGTGAAACCTTCTCGGTTTTGATCTTCCAATTCTTCATCATAAGGTAGAGAGGACTCATATCATAGCCTAAGTTGCCGGTCTCCAAAGGTATCGTCGGATTTGATGGCATCGCCATATCGTTTCTCTCTTTCCATGTCCTCCTTGGGGACAACCCCAATGAATTTTCCGATTTTTACCCTTACTTGTCCAAGCCTACCGCCGTAACAAACGATAGGTTCTTATGACTCAATCTCCTCTCCGGCCAACTTTGCGAAATTTTTGTGTTTCATTACCTCAAAAAATCCACAATATCATTACAACACCGCTCTAATCTTGCCATCTTTGTCCCTTCTCGATTGTTCTCTAGAGCGAATACGGTGCTGTTGGATAATGGGCTACACAGCACTAAGGTCTTAGTTTGCTCGGCAAGAAGCTTTGTTCCTGATTGTCTTTTGGGATACTGTACCTGTTTCGTTAATTGTTTTTTCTTTGAGACTTTAAAAGCGCATGCTCAACCTCGACCTTGAATATCCATCAGTTTCACCCACTCCACTTCCCGTTCATCCCCACCACGCATATTCCAAACCAAACCCTAACATCTCACCCAACCCACCACCCGAAAATGTGCCAGTACGAAACCCTCGTCACCTCCTTCCCCGAATTCCTCCTCGACACTCCTCGCCTCATCAAAGCACAGTCCTACCCCACCTGCGACCATGCACTGCTGCAGTTCTGCGAGCCATGCCAGCCAGCGAGTGAGACCAAGCTGCTGTGCAATGTGCCGCCGAGGCATCTATCGTGGAATGCCAAAGTGGAGTTTTGTTTCCTGTGTCGGTTGAAGAGGAGGATGGGGAGAGCGGGGCATTTTCTTTTGAGGCTTGAGATAGGGGAGTTGTGAGTGAGCGGTTCTTTTAATAAAAACTCTGCTTTGTTCTATTTCTATCTCTGTCGATGGTTTGTGATATGACCATCTTGCTTTAACGTTCTGGTTTTCTGTGTTGTGGTCTTACTTACGTTTTTTTATAGGTATGAATGCTTCATGTGCCTCTCGGACAGAAGCTGACTATTGCCAGAGTTTTAGGTTCGATGTTCAGTGGTTTTTTTCTCTTGTGTGACGGAAATACCATTGTAGTCATGTATCGGACGACACTTAGAAAACCGCTACAATCTCGACTCTAAGATTGGTACTGCTTGCCGAGTGCACCATAGTAGGTTGTTTTCTGTAATGAGTTTCGAGGTTGGTCCGACGTTACTTTGTATCTCAGTAAGTCACTTTTATTCTATGTTGATTAAATGAAGATAATCCCCCCCCTCCATAATTCGTAGACTCATGACGATTTCTTCATCTTTCTATTCACTTTTGTTTCGCCATCTAATTGAGTCAGAATATCGAGATCACACGACCTGCATTTCCCTTCGGGTTCTGTTCGTCCCTCTTTCCTTTTCCGACTCCTTGTTTGTTCTGAAGGTCATTGTCCCCGTAAGCTGAAATGCCAAATGCAAAAATTCACAGCGTAACGTTTTGTTCGCTGGACAGAAGCTTTATCTTCCTCTCAGCATTCTTGAGTATCATTCGAGGCTTTGTTTTCAAGCACCCGCACACTCTCTCAATCCCGACCTTAGATCCACGTTCCCCTCCCCTCTCACTGCATCTCCCATCTTGATCAACCCATCACAAACACTACATCAAACTCCAACTACCCACAACCCCCGACCCCATAAATCATCGCCAACCCCACCACCCAACGGTGTGTCAATACAATACCACCGTTATCACTCTCGATGGCCTCGGTGTCTTCCCCCCCCCCCCCCCCCCCCCCCCTCCCCCGTCCCTACTACCAGCGAAGTGAATACTTTCCGACTGTCGCCACCTCCTGCTGCGATCATGAGATCGGAAAGCTCTGCGACGCGCCGTTGTGCCAGCCGCAGTGGGGGCAACCCCATAGGATTCTGTATGGCCTGTAAGAAGAGTAGACATGGGATGAGTAGGTTGTGATGAGGCAGCGGTTGGCGGAAGGGTGTCTTTTTTGAGAGAAATATACTATATCGATTTCTTTCAGTTCACATGCTCGTCTGTGCAAATAAAAATGCAAATGCAAATACAAACAAAAAATCTTCACGGAAATGATTCTCTTCCATTTTCTTTTTGCAATCCTTCCCACTCTCATTTTCCTGACGTCCCTTCCCCCAAGCCCCCTGCCCTCCCAACAAAGCCCCTCACCCGTTCATCTTCTCGCCTTGTTCATTTGTTCTTTCTCATTCACTAGCATCGTTGAGAAATGCGAATGATTTGCGAAACCAGCCATGAAAGATGGGTGTTGTAGGAGAAGAGAGGGATATAGGGTGAAGAAGGGTCAGGGAAAGGTAACTGGGGGTGGGAAAAGAAGACGGTGATGAGGGGTGAGAAAGATCCAGACGGGAGAAGAACGGCGGTGAGGATTTTGCTAATTAAGAAACAAAAGATCCCGGATCAAAACATCTGCAATCTTCTGCAATCTTCTCATCCATCACAGCTTTCAACAGATTGCAGTTCTCATTTTTTCTTCCCAATCATCGTCATCAAATTGTCCCCCACACCCACCACTCCTCCCGTCTGCCCCTTCTATACCTCCTTAAATAATACCGCTTGGTCTTCTCAAACAAAGCACACGCTCACGCTCAAGACTTCATTCTCCTCCTCTTCCCCCTTCCGCGCATCCCACAATTCTTCTCAACCACAATTTCCCCCTCCCCCAAGACAACTAGATGAATTACACCGTACGTGACACTCGCACTATCAGCCCTGTCAGATACTCGCTGCTTTATTATGGTCAAGTGTGCGAAGCTTAGTAGAGCGGTTTTTACGTGTTGAGAGGTAGCATGTGGGTTGGATATCTGTTCGAAGCAGCGCTGTGGTATCGGTAATATTTCTAGCACCAGTACTAGTCTGGTTAAGTCCTGTAAGTAGCTACCTAGGTAGGTAGGTCGCGAGGGGTTTGGAATCCTTCTTTCCCCATACGTATTCTCCGACAAATCTACTACGACCTCCCTTCCATTCCGCCCAGCGGTTATCGGATCTCGCATGTCCAAGTCCACTCGGCCAAAGCAAGGAAGAAATCGTTGTCTCCAAGATCCGTCAAGGCAGATCCGCCTTCCTGCACCCCCAGAGGAAAATATCGAGTCGAGTGTCCATGCGATCAGCACGTACCTGCTCTCTTACTGGTTTCTCTAAATATCATGCAGTCCCGACTCCAGTTTCGTCAGCATAGCGAAATGGATCGTGGTAGACAGTCCGGCCACAGTATTCCGAGGGATATGGTAATCTTGATACTATAGAAGACATGCTTGTTGTGGGCTGTACTATTGCTTGTTGAAGCATTATGCAAATTGTGTCTTTAAGACATTGATAAATGTACATTACCTTTTTTTTCCGTCCTTCTTTGATCGTTGTATCGACTTTTTTCCTTTCAAAAAGGCGTTCACGACATTTCAACCCCCATAATATAGTCATCAAACCTCACTCCTTCTTCAATCCTCATCATCATTACCCAATCACAAATATTCCACCTCACACTCAGAAAACCAAACATCGACAATCAAAACCAAATACTCACCAAAACGCAACCACTTACCACCGGTCATCACGCAATGTGTCAATACCACACCCGTCTCTACCCCGAAGATGGCAAATCATTTCCCCAACCAACTGATGTACTTCCAATTGGGAAAACCGCCGTGCCTGCAACCACCGGATGACGCGGATCTACGCGCCGCCCGAGGCAGCACCAACCAAGCGCGGGCGAACGAGCGGCCGGACGTTCCGGGGTTTGCTTTGTGAGAAGCCCCGTCAGCACAGCCTCCATTTAAAGGAAGCCGTGGGGTTTTGTTTCTCTTTGTCTGGTCCCCAAAGGACCGAAGAGGGGGTTTGTGAGGGGACAGTTTAGCTTGTTGAACGGTGCTTTCGCGAGCTCATCCCAGAGGGAATCGCGACCCCCCCCGACACTGTCACTGAATGGAGAAGTCAAAGCGGTTTTAATAAGTCTCTGGTTTCACGATATCAATCCAACGGGGGAACCACGGACTCGCTCGTCCGAGACTGTTGAAGGCAGAACAATACGCAATTTTCAACCTCATACTTCTCTCTCACACACACACACACTCTCTCTCTACCTAACATTCCTCTCTCTCTAAACCCATCAATCTTGTCACTCAACAACAACATTCCTCCAACCGAAACCTCTTTCAACAGAAATCCCTCTCATTCTCGCTGTAACCATCATTCTTACACACTAATACCACCATATCACTCCCCCACAACTTCCCCCAACCGAAACCCGTCAACCCTCAAAAGAAACCAAACCCCCCCCCAAAAGCACCGGAGTATCAGCGCAGACAATCTCGGCTCGAAACCCGAACGTCTGCTACGTTTTACCTTATCTCCGTGTATCTGTTTTGTGGAAGGCAGTGGGTGGGTGGGTTGGGTTCGTAGCTGGGTTGTGGTAGATATGATGGGGGAAGAGAGGAGGGGGGGGGTGGATGTTTTTGGCATGGGTTTGGGGGCTTGTTTGCGCATCTCCGCAAGTTCTGATATCTTATTCATGGGCGGGGTTCGAAAGACGATGGGATCGTTGTTTTCCTCCGTTTGGAGATGTTTTGTTTTCAAGACTAGCGATGAGTTGATCCGTTGTATTCGTTTATTTCTTGTCTCTGAAAGCTCATGATCATGCTTGTATCTGCCTTTGCTCGTACCTCGCATAACGCCCGCTTACATGAATAAAAACCCCCTTTTCCTTTAACCCCGCCCCATGAGAACGCCGATGAAGATAGCCGAAATGCTAAGCGCTCAGCAGTCAGAAAAAGCACGAACTTCGTCGTACCCGGACGTCTCCTCCCTCGATAACTTCCCTAAACCCCCACCCCCACCCCCTCCCCCCTCATCCTCGTCACTACGCCCGTGATCCCGCCACCAACCCCCTTCCCCTTCCACAGATCCACGCCGCCAACCCACCACGCGCCGGCACGCACAATCTCCATCAGCACGGCTACTTGCTCTTCGGTTCGGGGAGCGTAGACCATGACGAAGCCGGAGGGCAAGAGGCGTTTGCCGAAGATTTGGCGGCCGGCGAGGGGGTGGCGTTCGCCCCAGCCGGAGGAGATGACGAGGGCGGCGTCGTGGGGGTGCAGGGTTAGGTGCATTGAGGTGTCCTGGGAGGGGATGGTATTAGAAGGAGAGGAGAGTGGGCACGTGACGTGAGACTGGAAATGGATAGAGTTTGGAAAGGTCTTTTAATTTGGCAGCAGAGCGTAGGAATGGAGAGATAGGGAAGAAAATGGTGCTAAAAAGTTTTTGAGGATTCCAGGTAGATTCTGGGATCTAAAAGAGGTGCACCAGGAGGGAAATTGATTATACATCTAGCGCGGAACACCAATAAAAAACCAGTACTTACAGTTGCATGCAAATGGCAAATTTCCGCGGTGTCGGCACATGTCTGGTTTACATGAGGGAATCCTGGGTGTGGTGTACCGATAGGAGCCAAGTCGTCCTGGCCAGTCAACAAGAAAAGCGCCAGGCCATGCTTTTCAAAGCAAGAATTCCCTTTGCGGAGCAAATCCGGATAGACCCCAGCGAGATTGTGCAGAGCACGGCTCAGAGCGGCATGCAGATGAGGAGGGCCTTTTTGGTTCGTCTGCCGTTGCGGAGCAATCCCGGCTACAGTGGGACGGGGACCTGAACGACGGGGCAGGTAGACCAGATAGCTCAGCTGCGGTAGAGTGGCAGGAGTGATGGCCGGCGGGATAAAAGGGTTCTTGAGGGCGAAGAGGCGGAGACATGACACGCGAAGGTAGCCGGCAAAGGTGCTCGGGGTTCCGCCTGGGCCAAGGTCGAGGAATTTCTGGTAGTCACGGAGGACGAAGCGGTAGGCTGGAAAGAGGAGGGAGAAGACGACGGTCGAGTAGAGAAGATAGTTGAAGCTGGAGCCATCTGCAGCGGAGAGCAAGCGGGTGAAGTGGTGGATCGGGTGGTCAGCGATGGCTACCATTGTGAGTATCAACCAAAGTGATAAGGAAATGAACAACAAGGTAGTTGGTACCTAAGGTATCATGGTCAATGGAAAGTTGGATGATGAGGGGGAAGGAAGCTGTAGACTGCTCTCAGCCTTGTTCTCAGAGTACTTTCTGGTATCTAGAGGGTGTGGTAGGTCAAGGTAGGTGAATCAGGAACCGGGTGATGATATACCCGGTTTGGGAGAGGGGGAAGGGGGGGCTTGAATTCAGCTTTTAGCGTGCAGTGATATACCTGAGGTAGTTGGTTTGCAGGTATGATGTAGCACTTTGACACGATGCGGGAAAAACGGTGAGACACGTTGGGGGGATGAGGTCACAGTACGACGTTCAATCACCAAAACGGGGAGGATGGGAATGTGCAGTTTTGCGTTCCTGCTTGTTTGGGACGTAGATAGATAAAGCCGTGAACAATTGTCTAAAGGGACTGTGCGGGTGGGGTACCTGGGCATGTTAAATAGTCGAATGATTTGTAGCTGATCGAAGACGAGAGACAGTGGGGACATGTAGTCCCGGAACGATGTGACGTGAGTTGGATGTAAGGTAGGTAAGGTAGGTAGTGTACTGTAAGGTATCGCGGAAGTTGATCCGAAAAGGACCCCCACTACGGTAGTCAATCGGCCTTGCTAAGGTACGAGTCCCTTACCTTGATGGTGATGCAGGAATAAATGTAGGGAGCTCCCAATATCACAGTACATTAATCGCTCCTTAGATTAAAGTAGTTGTCTGACCCCCCCGTGACAATGCTGGATTGACAGACTGCTACACTCAATGACAAGCACCTCCTAGAATGCCAACTGATTCCTCAAATGGATTTCCCTACATGCTGGCGGAACTCTTCAACACAACGATACTTGATCCTATGGCCTCCTGACCATCATCGGAGATCACATCGATATCAAAGCCACAGTCCCGCTGGATTGGAGAGGATGGTCACCAGTCGCTAGCCTTGATGGCCCTGAGCTGGGCCTGCCAATCGCTAATATTCCAGTGGCTTGCAGATACAGCAGCTAGACATTCGGGGGATTGTAGCCACCAGCAGCAGCAGGTCCCGGCTCTGGACGTCTGGAATATTGCATCGATGGTTAATTGGAAGAGCTAACATCCGGTGTGTTGTTCGCCGTTTCTGGGTGGAGCTTCTCGTGGCGGGCATTCAACCATTCAATCAATGGACATCAAAACACGGGCCTTCCTGGGATGGATTGTCAACATGGTTTGGTAGGCAGGCGTTTGTCAAACCCGTAGAAGAGACACACATCCCCGGGGGACGGTAGCCCGTAACATTTGCAGAAAGCGAATAACGACTCTACCGGTTGCGCATGCTTGATGGAGCGTAAAAGTCCTGGTGATCAGCTGCTTTGAGCCCCTCTTTGACCATTACGCCACGTGCATGGGAAGAGCTTTACTGTAATCCCACAACTGCATGGTAATCCGGCAAGTAGCAAATCTGCGCGAGACCGACTCTGCCAAGCGTATGCAAGCACTGGGATGGGAAGCCCATCTGAGCCCCAGGTTGACTTTCTCGAGAACTAGGACCTTGGCTAAATGGCCTTTGGCGTAGGTAGCCAATCTTGATGGGACGGCTACTTTAAGAACTCGATGGTGGGGGGTTTGCCGCCAGATAATCACCCAGACAACAATCAAAGTCGCGCTAACGACTTTGTTATGCGATGAATGCCTCGAAGAGTACACAGAGGAGAGGCAATTGCTTTACGATCCATGATAGAAAACGCAAGCACATGGTAGATTCCAAAAGCACGCTCGAGCGGAAAGGGTAACTGTCGCAACATGCAGAAGAACGACCGCCAACGACCATACTTTCGTCATGAAGACGATTGCTACGACATTGGGAATGCGGCCGACGTTGAAAAGTATGGCTACAGCAGAAGAAACCCATCGCCTGGTTATGCAGAGGACCATATCCCGTCATCCTATTCGGACTCGTCACGAGAAACATCTGGGTCCTATGCGCCCATGTTACACAAATCTCCTGCGAAGAAACAAGAACGAATGTACCTTTACAGGTTGCCGCACAGGGCAGTCAGATATTGTTGCTTGACGTTGGCATTGACGCTGGTCATCTTTGTATTAAGCCTGATACGGATGAGCTGGGCCTCTGCGAAGCGACTAGAAATGGGTCCGGTGGAGAAGACAACATCACAGCCCGAATTGTGGGAGAGCTTTGACTTCCTCAAGAGGTATCATGGAGGAATGCGAACATTAGTATTGAAAGAAAACAGTGTTCCTGAGTGGCCAAGGGATGTTGAGACTGGGCAACATCAAGAATCAAACGCTTCACTTTCCGCCCGAGACTCAACACACCTCCCGAAGAGTATTCCCTTCGATCCTTATCCAGACTACAGCTCAGCGGATTATACTTCCAAGTACGAAGCGAAACATGAGTGCTTTCTAGATTTCAAAGGCCACCAAAGAATACCCCAAGTCCATCACTACACTGGGATACCACAGGGCTTTCCTGATCCTGCTATGGGTGCACATGCTGTCTTGGGTTTGCGAGACGATGTCTGCTTCGAAAGATTTGGTAGACTCGGGCCGTACGGTTTTGGTTACAGTGTCAATAGGGGAGGGATAGGAGCCGGGCTCAACGGAGATCGAGAAGGGGCAGATGACCTATGGACAGATGAAGAGAGCTTGACAGAGGTGGACTATTCCAAGATCCAATGGTCAGATGTGCAGCATGTCTGTGCAGCGAAAAATGGCAAGCGATTCCAACCGCTACCTAAGATTCACGACACCTTATTCCAGGCTATGGGCACGAAATCAGATCAAGAACCGTCTGTAAAGGGCGAAGAAGCTGCCACAAAGAAAAAGGAATTTTCAGCAGAAGATTTGAAGCCAACAAACGAAACTAAAGTGATGCCGCCTCAACGGAAGACTTTACTTCCTCGAACAGCAGTTTTGATCCGTACTTGGTGGAACATGCAATACAGTCAGGAGGATATCATCTATATAAGATCCCTGATTGCTGAGCTTTCTCTCCTCTCAGGTGGAGAGTATATCGTACATTTCCTCATCCATGTCAAAGACGACAATATACCTATCTGGGCAGATAAGCAAATCTACGACAGAATACTTGAGAATGCTCTTCCCGAGGAGTTTCGAGGCATGGGCGTTTTGTGGAGTGAAAGACAGATGGGCCTGATTTATGGTGGGCTTGAAGAGAGCTTCTTTCGCCAGTTGCCCGTTCATGGTGTTTATCGCAGCACCTTCATGCCTGTACAGTACTTCTCTCATCAGCACCCGGAATATGACTTCCTATGGAACTGGGAGATGGATGTCCGTTACACTGGCCATTGGTACCACCTCCTGGACCGAGTCCGACAGTGGACCAAAGCTCAGCCTCGCAAAGGTCTCTGGGAACGGAATGGCCGCTTTTACATTCCTTCCGTGCATGGTAGCTGGGAGGACTTCAAACAGATGGTTCGAGTACAGACTGAGATGGGTACGGACAGCCCCAATAACGTCTGGTCAGGTCTCAAACATGACACGCCGGGCATGCCACCTTCCCCGCAAGGCAAGACTGACAAGCCAGTTTGGGGCCCTTTACGTCCGTCAGACGCGCTTGATGCACAAGATGACCCGACTCCTCCTACTACAATGGAAAAAGACAGGTATACCTGGGGCGTTGGTGAAGAAGCGGACCTCATCACTTTCTCTCCTTTATTTGATCCTGATGGCACCACTTGGTTTTTCACCAACGATGTGACGGGCTATAACGCAACGGAGGGTCTCCCGCCACGGCGAGCGGCCATCACTACAACATCTCGATTGTCTCGCCGTCTATTACAGACCATGCATCGAGAGATGTTCCTCAAGCGACATGCGATGTTCTCCGAAGCCTGGCCCGCATCCGTTGCCTTGCATCACGGCTACAAAGCAGTATATGCGCCTCACCCAGTATACATTGACCGTGACTGGCCTCCATCTTACCTGGCAGCTGTGATGAATGGCGGCAGGAATGGCGCAACTGGCGGAGCCAGAACAAGCGTCTTTGGCAGCCGGGAGCACAACTTCAAGGGTACAACGTGGTTTTATGATGCAGGGTTTTCGCCGAATCTATGGCGACGTTGGCTGGGGTATAAAGTAGATAATGATGGTGGAGAGCAAGAGGAGTTGGCGGGTGAAGGAAGGATGTGCTTGCCTGGAATATTTCTACATCCAGTCAAGGGTGTCGATTTGGTGATCGAGGGGGCAAGACAGGTCCAGGAATCATAGCCGGAGCCTGTGCTATACTGTTTATACTGTATATACGACTATCTGGTGTTTAGGGGATCTTGTGGATCGGGCAGGATACTCAACGAAGCAATGGCACACAGGTTTGCTCTTAGTACATAGCAATGTCGTTATGTCTAAACCTCATAACAGAAGAACCTTCTCCATCTGCTCATGTATTACTGGCTACCAAAGTACTGCATAGCAAGTATTGTGCGTAAATCAAGACATTGTTTACTACGAAATTTGATAATCCCACTCAGCCCTACGGGCCAGGTCCACGAAATTAATTTCGAGTCCGCTTATTTTCAGTGAGAAAACCCAAGTCCCCCACAACACAATGGCGCCAGAAACCTCCACAAGAAAACGCAAAGCAGTGACCAGGGACTCCGCTGAAGCTGAAGAGGTAGTCCTAAGTGACGGAAGGGACGAATTTGAGTCAGGACTGCTTGACGGCATTTTATCAGCTAGTGAAGAAGAATTCGATGAAGAAGCCGAGCACGGAGAGAGTAGCGATGAGGAAGAGTTGGGAAGTGAAGACGAAAGCCATGGCGAATATGAAGACGATATCGCCAGCGACGAAGTCCCTTCAGAAGGTACGGACGGTGTTGAAGGCAGTTCCAAGGCCAACGGAATAAGCACAGAACCATGGCAAGATGAGCACTCACCAGACAGAATAACTGCAAATTACACAATTAGCGAAGATGCCAATGGCAATCCTCGCTACGTCTACCGGGACATCGATCCAGTATACGACTCTGACGACTCCGATGCGCCTGCAACCACTAATACAATCGGTAACATCCCGCTGTCCTTTTACGAGTCTTATCCCCACATTGGCTATGATATAAATGGGAAGAAAATAGCGCGACCAGCAAAGGGAGAGGCTTTGGACGCACTACTGGATAGCATTGAAGTGCCGAAAGGATGGACAGGACTGACAGACCCAGCCACTGGGAAGCCTTTGGAGCTCAGCCAACAAGAGCTGGAAGTCCTGAAGCGGATTCAAATGAACGAAGTGCCGGAAGAGGGTTACGATCCCTACCCTGACATGGTTGAATATTTCTCCGGGAAGCTGGAGATTATGCCATTGAGTGCTGCCCCAGAGCCTAAACGGAGATTCGTACCATCAAAGCATGAAGCAAAGCGGATAATGAAGATTGTCCGGGCTATCCGGGAGGGCCGCATTCTACCATATAAACCACCTGCTGAAGATGATGAGAAAGATGTTGATGTCAAACGCTATGATATATGGGCAAATGAGGCACCGCGGCCAGATCATCCTATGAATATTCCAGCCCCTAAACTACCGCCACCAGGCTACGATGAGAGCTACCATCCACCGCCAGAATATCTACCAGACAAGGCAGAGAAAGAGGCTTGGGAGGAAGCAGATGAGGAAGACCGAGAGAAAGAATATCTTCCCAAAAATCACGATTCGCTGCGAAAAGTGCCCGGCTATGACAAATTCGTCAAGGATAAATTCGAACGATGTCTAGACCTTTACCTTGCGCCGCGTGTGCGCAGGAGCAAATTGAACATAGACCCCGAATCTCTACTACCTAAATTACCGAGCCCAGAGGAGCTAAGGCCCTTTCCTACTACGTGTGCTACGCTCTTCCATGGGCACGAAGGTCGCGTACGGAGTCTGGCAATTGACCCTTCAGGGGTGTGGCTGGCAAGCGGAGGGGACGATGGCACGATCAGAATATGGGAACTATTGACAGGCCGCCAAATCTGGCATGTCAATCTGGGCGACGGAGAAGCGGTCAACGTTGTGCGATGGCGACCTGGTACTGATGCCATAATTCTCTCAGCCGCTACAGGTGAGGATATCTACCTGATCACACCTCAAATAGTTGATCCCGAGTTCGAGGTTAAAAGTCGCGAGATTGTCGATGCCGGCTGGGGATATGCTGCTAACGGTGTTTCCAATGGTGCTCCGAAGAAGGAACCTGCTGCACAATGGACACGTCCAGGAAGCCGCCTGGAAGACGAAGGCGTGTTAGTCAAAGTAGGCCTTCGCAAGCAAGTCAAAGTCATTTCCTGGCATCGTCGTGGAGAATATTTCGCTACCGTTTCGCCACAAGGCCAAACAAGTGCTGTCGCTATACATACACTGTCCAAGCACCTCACTCAACTTCCTTTCCGAAGGCTCAAAGGCCTCGCCCAATCAGCTCAGTTTCATCCGTTGAAGCCCATATTTTTCGTGGCTACTCAGCGCATGATACGCAGCTATGACCTCTCCAAGCAAGAACTTCTGAAAATCATCCAGCCTGGTGCCCGCTGGATCTCCTCTTTCGACCTACATCCTGGCGGTGACAACCTAATCGTCGGATCCTACGACAAACGCTTACTATGGCATGACTTGGATCTTTCCGTTCGCCCTTACAAAACATTACGATATCATAAAAAGGCCATCAGGGCCGTGAAGTTCCACCAGGGAGGACTCCCACTGTTCGCGGATGCAAGTGATGATGGAAGTTTGCAGATTTTCCATGGCAAGGTAGTGGGTGATCTGATGGAGAATGCGACTATTGTGCCGTTAAAGGTCTTGAGGGGACATCAGGTGAAAAAGGAGCTAGGAGTGCTAGATCTTGATTGGCATCCAAGGGAACCTTGGTGTGTAAGTGCGGGCGCTGATGGGACATGTCGGTTGTGGACGTAGCCTACGCTGCATAGGTTATGAAATAAAATTCCCAATGTCTGAAAAATCTACCTTACGAGTCTCTCTTGAGTCATTATGAATTGATTGATCGAGCATACCATTATCACATCATGTGACTTTCCTAATGAACGCTAGTGGTCAACCCAGGCTTTGGAAGCCTCGTTTGCATGTGACAGTGACCTCGACGTTTCTATTCGCGATTCTAGCTACGTAGCCTCGACACGTCCCATAAGATCATGGCCCCAAGAGCAGCGCAATGGCACTCACCTCGATTTGGGGCATGTTCGCTGATGTAGCGGGCTACTGGCAATCTGTAAGCAGCTACCTTACTCACACTTACGAACGCAACCTAACCGCGTTTCATCAGAAAGCTTACGGCTGGTTTACAAGGAAGAATCCACAGAGGGCTTTACTCGATGCTCTCGCGGAGGCGCAGTCCTATGAAGAATGGGAAGAGGCCGCGTTCCAGCTCGACGAACTGCTTCATACAGACCTATGGCGTCAGAATCCCTCGAGCAAGTACTACGACTACAAGTTGATGAATGAGCGTCGACGCGCAATCATCGATGCTAGAGAAGAGGAGGACATCCTTGGCTTAGTGAATCTGCTACGCTCTGGTCTCGTCCGGAATCTGGGCAACATCACGACCCCTCGGCTCTACAATCGTGCCTACGCGGGCACCAAAGTGCTGATCGAAGAATACGTCACTCAAGTGGCCTTGGCGATCGAGTATGTCGCTGCCTTACCAACGAGTCAGGGCTATGAGACTGGTTGGACGTCGCAGGCGAAGCTCGACTTGTTACATGATACACGACAGGCTTTCGGGCGTTCCACCTTGGTGCTTCAAGGGGGAGCAATATTCGGCCTTTGTCATTTGGGAGTAGTGAAGGCATTGCATTTGAGGGGACTCTTACCCAGAATCATCACCGGGACAGCGACTGGGGCTTTGATTGCGGCGCTGGTGGGTATACATACTGAGGATGAGTTGTTGGATTTCTTGAATGGTGATGGCATTGATCTGACTGCCTTCGGGGAAAACGATGGTGAAAAATTGACAGAGCATGAAGGCTTGATCTCGCAGTATCAAAATGGACGTGTACAGACTCTCCTACGCCGGATTGCGAGGTTCATACGAGATGGCTATTTCCTGGACGTCACCGTTTTAGAAGAATGCGTAAGGGCCAACGTTGGAGATTTGACCTTCGAAGAAGCGTATGCTAGGACCAAACGAGTTCTGAACATCACCGTTGCTACAACCGGACGTGGTGGTGTGCCGAACCTACTGAACTACCTTACAGCTCCCAATGTTGTAAGTAACGAAGTACATCCCGTAACAATGTAATAATACTGACTCAATTTAGCTCATATGGTCTGCTGCATTGGCCTCCAATGCCTCCTCGACCTCCTACTCTCCAGTCATTTTAAAATGCAAAGATGAAACAGGCGCCATCGTCCCATGGGCTTCGGCTCATGGCATTACGTTCCGCTCATGGAAGCAAACAAGCTACAATGACAGAGACTCGCCGCTATCTCGTATAGCAGAGTTATTCAACGTAAACCACTTTGTGGTTTCACAAGCTCGACCTTATATCGCTCCCTTCCTCCGCTCGGACCTTCATCCAAACCCAACACACCCTGGCAAACGGGGCATGATCATTCCACTTCTACGTCTGACAACACTCGAAGTTCGGCACAGGCTCAGTCAGCTGGATTCACTAGGCTTACTACCTACTGCCATCCGCCGCTTGTTGATAGATGAAAGCATACCAGGGGCTAGCTTGACGCTTGTGCCTGACCTGAACGTAGGGGACATTCTAAAGCTACTAGAGACGCCGACGAAGGAAAGTCTTGATTACTGGATACTGCGCGGCGAAAGGAGTGTCTGGCCGGCTGTGGGTGCAATGAAGGTCAGATGCGCGATAGAAGTCGAACTTGACAGGTGCTATCAACTAGTCAGGAGAAGAAAGCCGCTTGATGCGGCATCTCCGGTTATGATGCATAGTGATTGGAATGCCAGTAAACGGAGAAAAAGAGCGGCAAGCGTAGGGCAAGGCTGAAAAGTTTCGATTGTGTTCAATGGAAATCGAAGTACATTCACAAAAGCAGACCGGCAACCGCTCAACTTGCTATACGGAGAACCACAGCAAAACACACATCTTAAGGGGAAATACAGTTGCGACTGTGATCCAAATTCTGGTACTGAGAGGATCTGCACTCGCTCAGCCCTGGACCCGACCAAGCTGTTGTGTCTTTGTACTGTACAATAAGTCGTTGCTCAATGACGGTCGAGAAACCTGGAAACCCGTAAGAGTCTATTGTTGTACCGTCTCAACCCTATAAAATCCAATATCAAGATCATTATTATTCACCATCGAGCAAGTCTTAGCTAATGCGGGAATACAGCTAGTGACCTGCAAGCAGTGGTAAGAACATTTCTTTGGCACAATCCAACTTCTCATTAAACTTGTTGTCTCGACTAGGCTACGCCCACAAGTTCCCTTTAATTTTTGTGCTACCGTCAAGCTCATTGACAACGAGAGTCTTCGTTGTTAATCTTCAAAATTCATAAGTACTTTCTTTATCTAGCGTATGTCGAGCGTCAAGGTAACAAGGTTATTGTCTCTTTAACAACGAAATTATCATTGCTCCATAACATTTCGCAGCATTCTGAAAGACCCGGCCACCTCCAACTTTAAAGCTTCTATCGTCGGTTCTCAACCTCAGCAAACATCAGCTTCGCAAATTCTCGAATCTTCTCCAACACCCCTAAAATCTTCATCAACAATTAGTATAGGCATTTCCACTAAGGGCATAAATACATCATGTGCAATCTGCGCTGCATGTACGGTTGCGGCCACATCCGCTGTACGGTTCTCGAACCCTGCCCAGCCGGTCTTCAAGGCAGGAATTGTATCGCCGACACTCGCGAACTACAGCCCCTTAATATTACAGAAGCTTGCTTAGTCTGCACGGCCCAGGTTCAAGCCCAAGCTGCTGAAGCCCAAGCTGAGTGTGCCCAAACCCAAGCCTATCTTGCTCAGCTTGAAGCTATTAACGCAAGGATAATCTCTGAGGCTTTTGCAACAAAGGCCGAGAATCTCAGGGTCTGCGCTGACGCTGCATGTAGAAGAGTTGAAAAGGCTAAGTACCTCGGCGAGGCAGGAGTTCGACTCGAATTCCGATACGACGAACAGCATCTAGCCGAGCTAACCGCTCAAATGGAAGCTGATGCTGAGAGAACACCGACAGTCGAGTTAGCTGATGACGGGTCTCTCATTGCATTTGCTGATCAGATGAGCGCTGTGGCTGAGTTGGAGCCGAAAGAAATCGCTGATGATAAAGTTCTAGGAAATGGGGTTCCAGAGACGTCTTCTTGGGACTCGCCTCGGTCATTCGTCTCTCTTAATCTTCCGTCAAAGTGCATCTGACCGTTGATAGGAAGTCCATATAGTCATTGAATATTGTGTTTGCTATAGAACATCGAATCAATTTTATTGATGGCTTTCCTGAACCTGTGAGTACTCATTCTCGCCACCTATTCTCTTTTGCAATATGTATGTTCCTATCATAGATTGGACTTCCGTCGGTGCTACCTGTGTGGTTCAGAGCTCTTGAATTTCGTTTATTAACTCTATCACGACTTCATCTTATCCGACCACAGCACAGATTACATGTACCATCTAAAAAAGTCCCCAATCCCGTTTAAAGTCATCAATGCTTCCGTTCGTTCACTCCTCAAACAATTCTATTCTTTCAAGTTACAGACTAAAAGCCGAGAAATTACCTACCTGTCCATTCTTTGTTCCGTTGAGAACCGAGTATGATTAAGCTCGTTATCAAATATGGAAACCATCATGACAATGGCCTTGTTCCTGAACAAGGCCTTTATCTCATATGTCTTTCATGTAACGTTTTTGCAATCTTAACAGTCTCTACATCAACCACCCTCAACCCCTTTCCAACGCGCATCGACTCCTCAACCCTCACATCTTCCCAACCAACCCCTGCAACGAAGAAACCCTCCCCAATCACACAGAAAAACCAGCCATGTGTCACTTCACCGACATCTACTGGGCCTGCGGCCCCCATCTCTGGCAGCGCTTCTTGCAACCTTGCCCCAATGTGCTCCCCGGCCAGCATTTCTGTGACTCCGTATATCGAGAGCATCCGCGTCAACGACTGGGGAACTGCCCGAACTGTCCTCCAATGATTCGAGTCATGCCCGAATCTCCGTATTCAAATGGAGGTCCACCATCGCAGGGGCAGAGGCAAGCTCAGATGCACAACCAAGACCAAGTCCCAAGCCAAGCGGGAGCACAGAGAGGTTCTGAGGCGCTGATGCAAGCTCAGGCACAAAACCAAGCTCAAGCGCAGTTGCAAGCTCAGATGCAGAACCAAGATCAAGTCCAGAGCCAAGCAGGGGCATCAAGGCAAGCAGCCCCCCTATTGCAAAGCCCAGCACAATGGCAAGCCCAAGACCAAATGCAGGCCTTAGTAGCTTGCCAAGCCGGGCTAAGCCTCGAAGCGCAAGTGCAGTCACAAGCCCAAGCGCAGACACAAGCTGAGGCGCAGCACCAAGCCGAATTCAAACGGGAAGCCGAAGCTATTGCTCAACTCGCGGCACAGAGACAGCGTGAGTTGCAAGGACGGCCTGAGCTGCAAACAGGAGCTGCAGCTGAGGCGGAAGCGCGGGTTGAGGCTGCGAGGACGCTGCTGTTTATGCATTATGGGGGTGGGAGGGGATGATGACTCTTTTTGCGGGAGGATTACGTCTTTGTTGATGAGAGGAAAGTTTTGTTGAGGTGAGTACGTAATTTCACAGCCTCTTACATACAGAACGCCAGTTTTTTCGCTTACTGAAAAATCAATTCATCAATGTTTTAAATCTCATCTATAAAACATCCACACCATATACGTTACTGCAAAGATGATCAATGTAACTGCACAAAGATTTACTTCAGAAATATCTCGAAAACAGTATCTGTCACACTTCCATTTCTACGAAGCTTATGCGAAGAAAAATCAATGAGAAATCAGACAAGACGAGCATAGTCAAGAAGAAAGAACTATGCGAAAGTCTGAAGAAGAAAAACTTCGAGTTGAGCATCTCAACAATGAATTCTCCCACTCCTTTCTCTCAAAACAGGTGTCAAATGATATCATTCGTTGCATTACACGATGAAGTTCGTGTCCTCTTCCCACCGCCTAGCATCTGTTTACTAATTTTTCCTTCGACTGAAAACCCACGCACAGCTAGCTAGTGTCACCACCCGCTCAACCGGCACATCATTCTTCTCATCTTCTTCGGTTTCATACCTCCCTCTTTTGAGCATCGCGCTCATCCCTTCCGTTCTCAATCACAAACCTTCTTCAATCTCCCCTCCTTCTTTCTGTTCCCACTACCATCCACCACCCCTCGATCCCCTCCTTATCCCCTCAACACCCCCCTTTCTCAAAGCCTCCCACTCCCCCACTCCCCCCTTCTCAAACCTACCCAAACCCCTCCATCAAAACCACCCACCCCTAATCACGCCAAAAAGTCAAAACCCGCACCTTTCTTCCCCCGTCGTTCTGGGCACGAGCTTCGCGACTGGTTTTGAAGACTTGATAGCGATCCCCTGAAGTATCGAGGGGGAAGTGCCGGATGGGTAAAGCTGACGGGGGAGAGGTTATGAGGGCGGTTTGATGGTTGTTGGTACTTGGTTGGGGGTTAGGGGTTGTGGGGTTGTGGATGTGGGGTGGGGTGGGGTGGGACGAACAAAAGAACCCCCTTTCTTTATCCGGTATGAGAGAGAGAAGATGGGAGCTTTAGTTTTTCCCTCGTCCTATCTATCATAGACTACAGTAGCGTATACAGTAGTTTGCCTGGGTTATTACTTTTGTGGAATCTTTAACCCTTTTTTTTTTTTAAATATCAACTCTACAAATACCCATTTCATGCACCCAATGGCCAACCCGCTCCAACCACACCTACATATCCAACCTCTCTCTCATCCCCTCCTCAACCCCCATCCTCCCGATCCACACCAAGAATTCTCTAGCCCACACGCCCCTCATCATTCCCCCTTTTCATCATCATCATCATCATCATCATCATCCTCCTCACTTCTCACCTCCAAAATTTTCCAATTCAGCACTCAACGCCTTTTCCCCCCTGCTTTCCTCTCCCCTCCTTACCACCCGTCCCGTCCCGTCACCCTCTATCTTCCTCATCCCCTCCTGAGGATCCCGTTTGTGAACATGAAGGCATTTCGTGGTGGGATTGCATGGATGGGGGAGTGTTGCTCGTTGTGGTTCTTGAAAATGTAAAGGGGTTGAGAGAAGGAATGGAGGTGAGGACTGGTGTGTTGGGATGAAAACAGCGGTGGAGGCACGGGGCTGGTTGGGGAAGAGGGATATCTGTGTGCTTCCACCTCCACTTGGGGGAAAAATCCGAGCTGCGTGACCGAAAGAGGAAGAGAAGAAGGAAGAAAAAGAAATAGGAGGACAAGAGAGAGAGAGAGATCAGAATGACTCGAATAACTCCGCAAAATCTTTCAATGTTCTTCATACACTCTCTCGCCTTGACGTGAAATGCTGAGTGTGCGCTGTTGCGTAGTCAGTTCTTCTTCTCATCTGTACGTCATGTACGCTGCTGCTATTTCTCCTTTTTGATAAGGAGAAAAACATCTTGGTTGCGTCTGTTTCGTCTTTCTGACCTGAAGACAGGAACAGATAACATGATGTTGAGATTGAAGAAAACAAGACCTCATAACCATATGGAAAAGCTTGTCAATGCCCTTGTTAAGGTTGAAAGAAGCAGTCAGTCAGTCAAGGCTTTGAAATGTGCAAGGCAGATGATAATTCTTGGTTGGAAAATAGCGATCTGTTTGCATAGACCCGGACCAGCAGGCCGTACTCGACTTGGGGTATCTCGTCATGTTGAAGACAAATGTCCCAACGCCCACCGCTATGCCTTGTATCACGAATCTCGCTATTTATGGTCGGTGTTGAAACCCAAACCCCCCCACCAGTGCGTATCCACAGCCAGATCATCATTTCGTTGTCCCAGTTATTCCTCCGCCCATCGTCGTTCGCGCAACGGCGTCTCGCGGCCTTCTTTTGCTCTCGATCCATCCACCTCGTCCCTCCAAGCCCAGTATTCTCCCAGGCGTATTTCGGCGTATGCTGCGTAGTCGAAATCGATTTGGCTAATTGTGGCTTGGATGAGGGCCCAGACCCCCCAGTAAAAGCCAGGGATACCGCGAAAGCGCTCGACCTCCTCAAACAGCCTGTCCGCGTACCCAATGCCATGGCTCTCCAGATCTACATAGCTCTTATAGCTGTTGATGTACTCTGCGATGAATGCGCGGCGGGTAGAACGTGTAGGCAGGACGCTAAAATCGCAGCTGAAACCGCCCCATTCGGCGAAGTGGTTGGCGATATCGAAGGCTGGAGGAGAGGGAGTTGCGTATTCGTAGTCGATGAAGGAGACGGTTTCAGCGGGGTAGGAGGAAGTGGAGGATTTAGTGGTGTTGGGATGGACGATGACGTTACCGGAGAGGAGGTCGCAGTGGCCGAAGATTAGCTGGCGGAGGTATCAGTAAACTTATTTGGCCAAAGGGAATGAAAGGCATACACCATCTTTACCAAGACCAGGCGTATCGCCGAGCTCAGAGACAGTGCGTTCGAGCTCTTTTTGAAGGACATCTTTTCGTTTCTTCTCGGCTTCATTGGTAATTGGGAGAGCGAAGATCCACTTCTGCATAACGGTCCACAGGTTCGGGGTTGACTTGCCTGGAGTGATTGCATTGATTGCTGCTAGCGAGGGTATTGTTTTGGCTGGCAACAGCGAGAGTGAAGCTTCTGTGTCGGACTCTTCTGGTGTGACCGTCGTACCTTCTGATACGATTGGTAGCAAAGCGTGCCATTCCCCCAGTCTTCGGGCTACGCCTCGCCAGACTGATTCCCGCCGTAAGTCTTCAGGGCTGCAGACCCGGCCTCGGATAAATCTGTAGATGAGGCCATTATGGAAACGGGCAAGTAAGGGAGGAGCGAGGTTATACTGCGAGAGGAGGGAATGCGATGTCGTCTCTCCTGGACTCGGATCAGTATCCCATCAAAGTTAAGGTAGTTTGATATTTACGCTCGCGGTCGATCAGGACTTCTGTGCCTTTCCCGTACGCCCGTAGAAGTACAGCCTCTTTGTCTATCTGCTCCTCAGTATAGCCAGGCCGTCGCTTCACAGCTTTCAGGAGCTAAAATTCTAGAATCTTAGAAGTGTCCGCAGGAATGATTTCCTAAAGCGTTGTGAAATACGTACGGTATTGGTGATCCCGTCCGTAAATCGTATGAACTCCACGTTACCCTCTTCATGCTCCCATTCTGGAAAGAGAGTCAAGACGAGCCGTAACGCTGAGGTCTGGGACTCGGCATTGCTGTAGGATAAGGGTACATGGCGGATTCTCATCACGGCGTCGTCGTTCATGTTACTGGTGGACATGGTCGTGGAGAAGTGAAAGGGCTCAAGCCTTGACAGGGTGGCCTAATTTCGATCATGCGAGTTGTGACTGTGGTAGATGTCCCTAAACGAAATTATTCTGTCAGCTTTGGAAGTTACTTTTTGCCCAACATTGGCCTTGATCACGACGCTATTGCATCATAGGAGTTCTCAAGACAGCGAATAGAATCCATGGATGATAGCCACGTCTTCTATTCCGGCCCGTCGGATCTACAGCCTTCAAAAGACCTTCAGAAAGACTTACAGAGTACAGGAATCTTGGAGAACATTAGGATTAAAAAGACCGTACAACTATCATTGTCCCTCGGTCCAAAACGATGTTGAGAAAGACTAGAAGGTCTCGTGACTCGACAGGGGTATGCGTCGACACCTCACATACAGTTAAGCATGGTGCTATGCATGCTGTAGCATTATCTAGCATGGGATTAGAGCTTTTGTAAAGACTCTACGAAGCTCAAACGAGCTGCTACCAATTTACATACATGATTGCAATTCAATGGTCAAACTTCGCAAACCGCACTTTGTTGGGCAGAGAAGTGCCTCTCCAACCCCAACAGCCGCCACCAGCACCAGGTCTAATTTGATGAAAGGTTAGGAGTGGTTTGGGAGCCCTTTTCTTTATCTTTTTGGCTGTTCTAAAACTCACAATTTGCGTTTTGTATATATCATCAATATCTCTGTTGCAACCCATCCGTGAATCGGGTACGCCATTGGTGGAGCTCCCCATTCATGGATAGGGGTGCAAATACAGACCTTCATCTATGGATCAGATAATATACAGATGGATCAGGAATTACATAAATCATGAAGCAATACTCGAATCTACTATGGTCTTTAGCTGAACGACAACCTCACTGCCGCCCCCTGACTCTACACGCGTCGTATTCGCATGACAAGATCAAGTCAAAATCTTCATCATCAGTCTGAAATGAAGAAAGACGAAGACAAGGACAAGAAGACACAGCCAAATCTCTTGATGGTAAAAGATGTAAGATCTACGAGTATGTACGACCAAACATCCACGAAATTAGCATTTAATCCATAGATGAAGGCTTAGATTTGCACCCTATCCATGAATGGGGTGCTCCATCAATGGTGTACACGATCCGCCAAAGGCTGGGTTCGAAACGTTCCGTCCGTGGCTCGAAAGCCAATCGATCAGGTTTCCACATCGACTTGTTTTTGAAGATATTATGCATCGATGGCTGGCTGCGCTGTTGGATCATTGTTCTGATCATTGTTCTGGACATGAATGAATCTCCGCGAGAATGGGTGCGAAATAGCAACAAAAATCGAGCACCTGGTGTTGCTAATTCCAGGAGCCAGCAAATTAGTCTGGTCGTCAAATCGACTTGGATCTGTCGTGGCCGCAGGTAGTGCCAGTCGGAGGCTTGCTGCTTTTGGGTCGTAGCTTCTCTCAGCGAGGCTTCGTCTCTATTTTCTACCAAAAATCCCAGGCTGACTATACTGCTACTTGCACAGCATGTTCAATTCTGCTCTTTTCTTCCAAAATTGCGACTTAATCCATGGCTAAGAAACAGTTTCCGGCAAAAGCATTAGCGAGCGACCTACCCTTACTCAAGCGGTAGCTTTGCATCGCCTCCTGCATGGCTGACTTTCGGGTCACGTGGTCGAGCGAAAATACTTCATCAACTAGCTTGTATGACCAAATCGTCACTGGATGGTCTTCAAAATACTCGCCTACTCTTTCGTGTTCAACCAGACATGCAGACGCCAGGACTTCTTGATTTTCAATGCCAGAAAGCTTCAATATATGAGGCGTAAAAAAATCTGCACCAAGAATCACTTCTCGTTTCGCCTCTGCTACGTACTCTGTTTATCCCTGAAGAATACCACACCTGCCGTCATCGTGTGGTTTGCTTTTAGACGGATATATAGAGTTCCAATCCAATCCTATGCCGCGAATGGTATTGGAGGCGACGTGAGAGTAATGTGATCAAGGTCGCTATCGCTCCAGAAGATTGGATGGAGTGTGGGTTGACGGGAGGACGGGAGGGCAAGAAGCCTGCCGGTGGGACATGGTAGGCTCGGCCACCGCATAAAGTTTCCCCCAATTCCGTAGACAGTAAAGCAGGATCGTAGTAGTGACTGTAGCTGTCTCTGTGCTGAAGCAACCCCCTGTCATTCAACTCATATTGTCTTTTTGCTTTAAAATTGTAGTAAAAAATTTCTTATTCATCAAGACAAAGAATGAACATAGCATAATGAGATACATAAACACTGCGGGCACCGGGAATATAGCTGCTACAATACGAACTGGCCAGTGCACTGCTCTGAACAAGTTGTCGAAAGCAAATTATTCGAGTGATATTACTTCGTGCTCGCTTTTCCACACGTAATGCGGCCGGACTGCTCACAACCAGTTATACCGAAGAAGAAGAAGAACAAGAACAAGAGCAAACAAAGCGATAATTCCAAATATGTATTGACCACATTGTTAACAGAAGCAAAAGTACCAGACGTTCCTCTTTTGCACTACCTAAGAAGCTTACCTATTTAGCGAGAAAACAAAACGCCTAAAGAAAGGGGGGTGGTGAAGCTCATCAATCATGTATTTCACGAGGCAGAGCACTGTCTGTATACTTAAGCCCGCGTCCCTACTAGTCGTCCGACAAACACCACAACCACCATTCGGGGCTTAACAGAATTCAGCCACATCTTCAGCAGCTACCTCTTTCATTTTCTAATACAAGGTCAAGGTAGTGCTATATCGTCTCGATATCCCATTTTACTCGACAGGGTAGGCTGAAGACGGTTTGGATTAAGTCTGTAGATGCCAGCATTTACTGAAAGAGGCGCTGTATTTGCACTACCCCCACAGATCAGCCCAATCGAATAAATAATTCAAAGCCTTTAGTGTTCGCTATCCACCCTCTCGTTGCGGGTAGAGTGTCAAACGTGCTTTCATCTGAAGGAGTCAAAGTCTGCTGTGATGGTATGTATCTTAGTTGTTCGAATGCTCAGGTTCCGCAAAGGAAACAAATGAGTGAATGTAGGCCGCAGCTTCATGTGGGCATGATAGCGCTAGATTATGGAGCAGGGTATCTATATATAAACACCGAATTTCGCGAGCGTCACCAACTCATCCGCATCATGTGATGCGCGCTCCGCTCGGCTTTCTGTTGAGATCTTAAATACACTCTTGATGTAGTTAAGATCGGCCTCCATTGCCTGTTCCACACCTGCAGGGGTCTGCGTACCCATATGGTTGGAGCTCTGAAGGGGATGTTCTAAGACCGTCGAGCTGCAGGTGTTGGTTAATAGAGAGAGTGCTGAAAAGAGTAACGACAGAAACACGCCGTCTAGTGCTCAGGGACGGTAGGTGAACGCGTCTGGAGCATTCGGATTAATCATGTGCTCGTCAAGTTGTTTGTAAGAGCCGATTTGACCGTTGAAAGTAAACCATTCGGGTGTGTCTGGATGCGATCTTTTGATCCCCTGGGCTGTGATAAATCGTTAGCGGGACCATGAAGGTGCGTGCTGGGGACAAGGTGTGATGATGCAATGGAGGACACTATTTGGCTTAGAGGGCAAAGGGTTGTGGTAGGGATGTGGTGAAGCGGATTGCGTAAGGCCGATCGCTGAACTTACTCAGACAGTAATACGCATAACTATCAGCATTCTGCATTGCTACATGAAGGGGACAGGTCGTGATCTGTTCCCAGCCAAATCTTTCATGAGGACCTCTGATAACTGTAAAATGTCAGTCTTTGATGCAAAAGACAAGGTTCCTGAAAGTCACTGACAGTATGTCGGTGATGTCATGAGCGCAAGTGCATAGAATAGAACGTAGGAAAGACAGGCTGTTTCTGCAACATCGCTTATCAATTTCCCGGGAAACAGCCCTGCTCGTCCTGATAAAGCGGATATCGTTACAAGCCCAGCCCGGCTGCCGGTTGAGTCTTGTCCCATCCCTTTTGTTAGAGCCGAATCACACAATCCAATGATCTTTGTGCTGACTTGATTACTGGCGCCGGGTGACATGGAAGCCATTCGGAGTACATACGATTGGCCGCTAGTACCACAAATCCTTGCGTTGACGTTGTTTCCGTGGCTGGTGCCTTGCAAGAAATATTGTGATCTTTGGTCGACCCAAATGTTTTGTGCCCCTTCAGCAGATGGGAAGGGTAGGAACATGTTGTCGCCACAGTATATTGCTATATCGCCTGGAAAGGCAAAATAAGTCTCCACCCAGTCTACTCCGTACAGAATGTCTGATAGTTTCGCTGATTATCGATATAATCGTTAGAACATGAACAAATAGACGAAAGAACGATTGGAGGGTAGACTGACCTGAAATCGCAGCTCGATCTTCTGGGGAAGCACCTGGGAAGATTTGTTGCTGCGAATTATCGAGGACCGTTTGACCGGGCATTACTACTGCTGGTCCAGGATCGTTGATTGCGAAGGCAGCGTCAAAAATCATTAAACGGGCCTCGGCCATTGCAGTTCTTATCATGCTGCCCTTGTCGTCATGATCTCCCATGTAGGGTAGGCATGATTGATCAATCGCGTAAGCCCCGACCTGGGTGAAGAGCCCGCAAAGACACAGCAACGCAGAAAAGGTAACCGCGGCAAACAAAGAAGCCATGGTCTGATCACCGAGGAATCAAGGCCCACGCAAGATTATTGAGATATTAATGGACAAGTTCACCGGTTTGCGAGCAGCGAACGGTGAAGAATGGTACACGGAACGCACCTACACACTTACTGAAATTGGTCAAAAAGAAGACGATCCACAACAACAAATATCAATCACCAAGTCTTGGGAGCAAAATAAAAACAACATATAGTTGCAGAGTTGAACTATCAGGGTCTCAGGGACCAATTTGCTGATCTTTGAGGGAAACGCTAGAACTCTGATTTCACCTAATGGGCACCACGGAAATGCCCTGGGAAATTTATGAAGAGCCTCCATTGGAGACTCCGATTCACGTATAGTCAGTGGTAGTGGTTAGTTGATTAGTAGGATGTGCATTTCGTGCTAAAATGGTATTCTGTCAAACGGCAAGCAGGATTATCGTGGGGGCCAGACGGGTCGGGTATGTATATAGTAGACTAGTAATAGGTTGACTCGTTGAAGTAAAGTAGCAGTAGCATTTCAGTAGTGGTAGAAGCTTACCCGCCACGTGCCTGCAACCCCGGATTGATTGTTATAACCTTACCCAAAGGGTTATTTCTTAGCTTATTGTTACATCGCTTGGTCCGGGTATCTCATTAGAAGACGGGACGAAGGGAAGGCTGCAGCGGAAGAGGCGGCCGATCATCATCAAGAAGATATCGAGCCCCCAGAAGGCTGAAGCTACCGAGACGAGAGATGAGACATGATAGGCGAGGAACGAGGGATGACTGAGAATGAAGGGCGATGAGAGACGAAGAACGAGAGCGAGAACGACGGATCCACAAACGTAGAATGTTTTCTTTTTGATAAACATACGATACCTCGTCAGACTGAAAATGGCCTCTTTTATATTCATGCAGTTACTTGAGATCGTGGAAGTGAAGTACTCCTACAATGCGTGCACGAGTGTGTAATTTCTAGCTGCCTGCTTTTTCTGTGGGAGATTCGCGCTAGTTGTAATACTACTAGCGCTGAAACTCATGTCGCTCCGGTCCTACCTAGGTAGATTGTTACACCATCGTCCACTTAGGCTTCAAGACGTCCGTAGAGGTAATATCAGATAATCCCATTGAGTTCACTGTTATCGCCGCGTGTTTCGTTTCGTTTCTCCGAGACATTAGTCCCGTTGGCTCATATGCTAGCACCTGCTAGAGTAAATCTCGAGCGGCAATATCTCGGCGGCAATACCTCTGCGGAAATTTATATCTTTTAAGTAGACCAAGGCACTGTCACGAATGCATGGTACCATCCCAGCTGCATACTACGCAGTTGGCTCCGTATTTCGAGCGATAACCCCGCAGACAGTTCACCGTATTATGAGTCTTTACAGACTTAATGGCCAGTCATAAGAGCTTCAGCTTTTAATACTCTTCAACCTCTCAAGTCTCAATACGGCTGGGTTGTGACCAGTGGTCTACCTCCAACCTTCAGTTTCAAATATCAACCAAGTTCCGTCTTCCCTGGCTTGCGTGGTCTTTGATAATCAATGTCAAATGTGTATTCAAATTTTACCAGACGAGCTGTCATTGGTTACCTTCTAGTGCAATCCAGAACGTATACATGAGTTTCCTTTGTTCCTTCAACCTTCGTCCTTTCGCTGACCGATATCATCTTCTTCCGTTTCTAAGATGGTCAGACGCTAATGGCTCACTGTTATTTCACTTCTTACAGTCGCCAGTCGAGCTTCGAAGGCCCCGCGATATACAAACTCAACAGAAGTCCCTGTGACTCCTGTCATATCAACAACTAATGCTACTCAAAACTTACCAGTCTCAAAGCTCTCAAGTTTCCGTAGAATCATTTCGGCTTCGGTCCCTGCCGTGACTCCAATCACGGGCATGCCATCATTTTCTGCGAATGACGCCAATTCCAAACCGTGTCCAAAGCCGAGGCCTACGGAAGGGAAGCTTTCGTTCATGACGTCTCAGAAGCCAAAGCCTACCGGAACTGGGCTACCGCTGTCATCGCCGCAAAAGCCAGGACCTACCGAAGTTAAGCTTTGGCCCACATCGTTGGTAGCATCTAAAACAACCGCAGAACCTGTTAGATCGCCAATCGTGCCCATTCATCCTGTTATCCTGACTCCGAACCCTCCGCCGCCCAAACCTCTTACCATGACAAAAGCCCGTACCAAAACAAAACCCGAATGTAGTACCAGAACGGCTGCAATCATCAGTGTGTTCTGCGCTTCTTCGAAAGCAGAGTGGTCTTATAGGACTAGGAAACCCCCGGCAGTGGGTTGCAACGTGAAATGTAAGGGCTACAACAACAGGCTCATGTGCTGTAGCCACGATGTTTAATTCCTCAACAATATGTTGTTGTTCGGCAACGCCCCCATGCGGGTCTAAAGTCGGTGCATTTCAGGCACTGACGCAACGGGACACGCCGCTTCCAGGTCCACTGCAAAGCCAGGTTGGGACTATTGGGCTTAATTCTAAGCTATCAGCGTACATGGCAAAGGATAATACTTCTTCCACTGGTCAAATAAATCAGCTCACCTCCGTGAGGGCTTCCGCTGACGGATTAAATCTACCCACCTCCATTCATACCCTCACTGGCGGAGTCACTGAATCCACCTCCGCCAAGCCTTCCGCTGGAGGAACGGCTTCACCCCCCTCCATCCACACTTCCACTAGCCGATTCGCTCGACTCAATTCTGCCAACCCTTCTGCCAACGGAATGAATCAACCTACCTCATCGACGCTTCCGCTAGCCGACTCACTCAACCCACCTCCGTCAACGCTCCCATAACCGCAACTAACATTGCAACAAGCGCCGTTGCAAGTCCAGCCGCTGGGGTCATGATCACTTACTATATGGATTCTGACCTGAACCAATATCGAGCGTACGACGATGGGCCACTCAACGGGTCGATAGATTTCTGTAGCGGGCCAGGTCCAATTGCAACCGTAAACATCTCTCACGCCGGGTAAACGGACCTATTTTCTCCATTTGACACACATGGATATGTTGGCTGTCACTATAGCAGAAACAATAATGAGGTTGGGATATCCACGAACAGGGGGCTGTTAAAGGTTCCCGGTTTGGTGATGTGTTCCGGCTGGGTGAACCCGGTGCAATGTACGCCTGTTAGCAGGATCGATGCTCAGCTTCATATCTGTCCTGGGGGAGTATATGAATTTGAGTTTGCCAGCTGTGTCTGGGAACCGAATACCGGACCAAATGGTCTTGCCCCCATTCCAACCCCGAAACCCATCTTGAGTCCTTAACCAACTTCCTATACACTTGCACGGATACCGTCTTGGCCCTGGTGGAAGCATGTATCGCCAACGAATTTGTCGATTACGCTACTATTGCATAAACTCGATGTGACGGTCCTTACCATTTCATCTCCACATCATCATTCATACCAGGGATCATCTCTCGGCTGTCAATACTATCCATACCAGGGCGTATCCCTACCTTGCCACCGATTTCAACGCCTAGCCCTACCTCGCTACCTACTCCTATCTCGCCATATAGAATAGCGTCAGTGTGGTTATATCAACCAACGTTCAGCTAGCTGTTATACCTTAGGGGAAGCATTAAGATATAATGAGATGGGTGAAGATTGATTTTGGTAATTCACACATTCGTGTTTGGTAAATCTTCTTTGATTTGATTTGAATTCATACACCCTTGTGACATCGGTTTAGGCCCGACCCATGGGAGACTCTATGCTATTTATATCGAGTGGACAAAACCCTCTGAGGGAGAAAACCACTCGCCGTCTATACGGCGACTTCGCGTCGCCGAAACAATGGTCATGAGACTATGTATCAAGTTTGCATCTATAGCTTCTATTCAGCGCGCGACGCTCAAGTAAACTCTTGATGAGTGTCTGTGTTGCTTGATTATGACGCATCGTTCTTGCTCTGCTCTTCATTGACGATATTCTATACAACGATGCTTCGATCTTCGATCTTCGATCGTGAAGTTGATTTCGTTGCACTCGTGATGCTCGTGATTGTAGTGTCAAAAACTGCGTTCTCTTGCTCAATGATTGTCATTCATTGAGCAGAGAAATACGTGATGAAAGAGAGACGCGCACGATGAGAAGATAGAGTGTGATTGTACTGAATAACTCTTTCCTTCTCTTGATTTGACTTGTGTCACGTAGACGTTGAATGAATTGTTAGTATAGACGTGCGATCGCAATCGTTCGATGATTGACTCTGATCGATAGAAGAGAATGCATTCTGATCGTTCTTCTGCGCTCTCGATTTTTCACGTAGATAGATGTATGACTTGACGTCAAGTAAAGAAGATGAGCTCAAGTTCTTTCAGTATATCAGCGTGATCGACGAATCACTACTTCTTCGAGCACTGTAATCATGACTCTCAGACTGAGATCGACTATTCTATCTGATATCTTTTCATCAATTACTCGATGACACTGTCGATGTGATGAAGACGTTTCAGTATATCGACGCGATCGATGAATTGCAAATTCTTCGACCACTTGTAATCATGACTCTCATACTGAGATCGACTTTTTCACTAGATATCTTTTCATCTCTTACTGACATCGACATGTCATTAATCTTCTTCATAGATCGATTGTGACTGTTAGAAGAGATGCTGTCGCGTAGATGAAAACTCTGCATGATCGACTTTCTCGCTTACACAACGTTCTAACATCGTTTGAATTGCATCGAATTGAGATTTCTTGACTCTTCTGACTTCTATTCGAACACAGAATAGAATCAAAAGATTCGTAGTCGACATTATATACAGATGAATCTCGTTGTCAGTCGTAAATCTTCTTTTAAAATACAATATTTCTGATTCTATATATCATGAACAGTGAAAAAACTATGATTATTTAACTCTTGCTGTATGCTGAGAAGTTGTTACGATTCTAGCTACACATCTTCGTTGATAGCTATGTTGATGACTATGTTGATGACTATGTTGATGACTATGTTAATGACTATTCTGAGAACTATCGTCGATCGCTCGTCGCTAGAGCATAGACTTGTTTCGAAGTCAACTCTATTCAGAGTTAGCTTATGTTCTTCTGAGTCATATAGATAGTTGACTCTTTTCTTTTAGATACTTTCTGTCATGATTCTAGTCTTGTCAGACTCAGTCTTCTAGCCTTGTCAAATTTATTCTCACTTCGTCATCTTGACTAGTTTCTATTGAGTCTAGCGTTGACTGAGAAACACATATATGTAGTCAGCTTCTTTTCTGTAGCTATCTTTCTTTGTTAGCATTTATCTTCTAGTTAAATGACACTCATATTGACTCGCTCTATGCTGACTTCTAACACTTTTCTTTCTTAGCATTTATATACTCATTACATTACACTCATATGACTCACTCTATGCTGATTTCTAACAGAAGTCAATGAACATCTACAGAAAAAGACGAAGAAAATAAGAAGAGACTGCTTGTAGAATCTGATTTTAAACTCGCTTCAAGCGTCTCATACTACATAAGAGAGAATCAAAAGATATTCAGATAAATATATAAAATCTAGAAGTTGAAAAGAGACTGCATGTTTGCAGTGAGCGACGAGAACTCTTGAGAGATTGAACAGTCTCTGATTGCAAACAAAGATGTTTGAGAAAGTCTGACGCTGAGAGATCGTTCACGAAGTAACAATGAAAAAGTCAGCAAGAAGAGTTTGAAAAAAATAGAGATGAGAAAGACTTTGAAGTACTTAGAAGATTAAAAGACTGTAAAGCAAGATATATTGAGAATCATCTTGAGTTTCAAGAATTTAAGCAACAACAATAATGAGATTAACGAGAAAGAACTTACAATACATGAGTGATATATTGACAGAAGATGAAAAGATAAAGTTTTATGCAATATTTTATGCATTCTTTATGTAAATTAAATTCTTAGCGCGTCTGTGATATGTAATGCATATATGAGAAAAAGACAGACATGATTATAATCAGAATTATTAGACAGTTATTGTCAAGTTCTCAGATATGCAATGAGAGTCGTACAACTTCTCTATGTCTAAATAGATTAGCACATGAAAATTACTTCACATAAAGTTATCACAAGCATTGTACAACACTTTCTTTCTTCTTTCACCAATCATCATCTCATCATCATCATCATCATCATCAGCAATGTAAGTGTAACAGTTTAGAATGATGTACAGTACAAAGTATACAGACTAATGATACATTGTACAACGTAGAACAACAACAACAACGTAAGTTTGACAGCTGCAATGAATACTAAATGTATGAGCTGACAATGCTTTGTACGAAGAGCAACAGCAACGATGTGAGTTGAATTCTATTCTGTCTATGAGCTATGTGATTTACATGTCATACGAAGAATTCTTGTTCTTTGAAATTTCGTCGCGATCGTCGTTGTCATCAACACTCTCGCTCTTGTCGCTTCTGCTTCAATCAACATCTTTCTCTGTCTTCTTGTGAAACAACTACAACTTACTATCTTTGTTCATACAAGATTTAAACATGCACTTCTCGCTCATTCTGAACAAGACGTTGATTTTGTACAAGAAATGATTTCTTCAAATCAGATGAGAATGCACAGATCTTCATACATCAACGCTGTTCTGATTCAATCTCATGAACAAGTCATCTTTGTGACTTGTACACAGTATGCATAATCAAATGATCTTCGATCTTTTTCAAAGTGTCGCTTTGTCTCAGAGCATTTTGAGAAAGTTTGTGTCAATTGCAAATGACAAAATCATGTGACATGATGCAATCTTCTTAAGATTGAAGATGACAAAAGTGAAGATGAATGAAATGAAAATCATCGTTCTCGCTCACTCAAGAGAGAAGATGATCGTACGAAGCAAAGAAGATTGAGAAAGCTCAAGCTGAGAAAGTGAAGACTGTTGAGAGCAAGAAATGTCTTCAATTTTATTGTGCTGAATTAATGATATGTACAAGACACGTTTTTTTTTCTGTTTGTGAGCATTTGTTTTTTCAGCACATCTTGAAGCACAGTCATGTATCTTGAGTCAGCAGTCTGCATCTCTATGCAATGCTCAAGATCAATACTTCGTACGAAGAAAAAAGCTATTATAACTGCTCTCTAGTACAAGAAAAGCGAAGACAGACTCTCTTATCTACACTTTGTACATAACGTTAGTCTGAATCTTGTTGTACGAAGTAGAGTTAACAGACAGCACTCAATCAACTTTTCTTGTTGTCACAGCTCATGCAAACTGACTATTGATCTTCTTCATATGATGCAAATGAAATCAAGATAACTATTCAATGAGTCAGAAAAAAGCGAGAAACAGCTCAAGATTAGTACTTTGTACGAAGAAGAAAGTTGTCATGACTGCTCATATGAGAAAAATGAAAACAGACTGTCTTTTATTTACACTTTGTACATAACGTTAGTTTAAATCTTGTCGTACGAAGTAAAGTTAATAAACAATACTCAATCAACTCTTCTTGTTGAGTCAGCTTCACAGCTCATGCAAACTGACTTTCAATCTTCTTCATATGAGCTTCAATTCTTTCATGACAGCATCAAAGAATTGATTCAATTGTGTTCATTAATGTATTTCATCAATGATGACTTTTCTTCAATTGAAGAAGATTCTTTTCTGTTGAGAAAGTCATCATTTAGCTTTGTACATCATTTTCAAAGCTTGAATGACAGAGACAAAGTTTTAGTCAAGCATTCACTTTCGTCAGAGATCTGAAATCATGCTCACAGTTTAACACATGTGATGCTCAGAAGACATGACATCAAAATTCAGTGATGATGAAGCTTGAGAAGCTTGAGCATCAAAGATGTCTTCATACGAAGCAGCTTTTAATCTCTGAAGATCATTCAGACTTAAGTTGACTTTGTATGAAGATTGTGATAATAGTTGAGAAGAAGCAATGTTGAAGTTGAAGTTGTTCTTGTACGAAGATCGTAGCATGAGTTGAGAGAGAACAATGATGTCGCTCGAGAAAGTAGCAAAGTTATGCAGAATAATGAAAAACTTTTCTGCAAAGAAATTCTTCATATAATCATGCAATGACTCTAGTATCTGATGATTGTAAGAATCATGATGCTGTATACTTCATATGATGTTCTTTGAAATCATACTGATTCAATTGATAATATCTGATACAACACTTCGTATACAAAGCTCGTTTGACTTCTTAACATTAAGCAAAGAAAACTTTACTTCATTTGCAAACATCAAATAATCATCTTGTATGAAAAAAGAATCTTTTCACAAGAAATAAGCAGAAAATTCTTGATGATAAATAATTGAATTCTGCAAGATCATTATGCAAAGCTTCTTCAACAAACACAGAAAATCTTGAGCAGTCATGTTGAATTGATCTTTCTCGACAGTATCAAGCAATAATTCATTGAGCAAAGATTTATCATTCTTGTATAAAGCATTGCTTGAGAAATCGCTGAATCACGTTAGTCAATGATCAATTCATAATCAGAGTGCTTGTACAAGAGACAATGAAGACTCAACTTTGACTTGAGACAAAAAAAAATCTTCAGAGATTAATTTGAAGTTTGTTATTACTTGTATGAACTTCAGAAAAAGATGAGTCAAATAACTTGTGAACAGAGCATCTGTATTTCATCATTTGATACGATGTATCTGAGATTTCAATGTGTCACTCAACTCATCTGCTTGTGTTTCTGCATCACAATCATGAGTTTTCTTGAGACTGAAAATGCTGATGACATCAAACATTTTGTTAATTCATTCTAGTTGAACTTTGTACAACATAGACGAAGTCAATTTGCTTTCTTAAAGCAGATGAAAATTGTATCATTGCTGTCATCTTTGAAAATATGAAATCTGCTTTCGTACGATGTTTCAATGATAAAAGAGATAAAAAGCAAACTGCAAAATGATGCACAGCAATGAATTTTTATGTTGTACGATTGTCTTGTATTCAATTCGCTCAGTCTGATTCATTTTTTCATTGTTCAAGATGCAAACATGCATTGTACAAGAGATGAGATTTTCGTTCTTCAAGTTCAAAGAAAACAAATCAGTCAACTGCAGATGATGATGATTTTCTTCACGCATCAACATCATATGACTTATCAAAAAATCAAGCATCGTACGATGAGTGAATTTCACAGTTTGAGTCGTGACTCATTTCTGAGAAAGCTCATGAGTTTAACAGCTTTGTACGACATCAATCATTTGTTGTTGCTCATATTCATTCAGCAGAGTATTGACATCGCGATCGAGATATTGAGCTTTTCTTCTTGCATGCTTCTTCTTCATATGATCTTTCAAAAGAGCTTTCATCTTGATCTCTTGTGAATGAGAAAATGTAGCATGATCGAAAGATTGCTGATAATTGTACAAAGAAATGATAGCAGAAACATAACTGTCAACTGAATCAAATTTCAACGTCTGCTGCACTTTCTTTCTCGTAGCAGTTGTACAAGACTGCTTGTAATGACTTGTATGAAGTTCTCGCGATAGAACTTTCTTGTTCAAAAACATGATGAGTTTATCTTTTGTCACTATTTGATCATTCACGAACTTGTGTCTTGCACAGAACTTCTACTTCACTCAATGCATGTTGTACAAAGATGTTGAAGAAGATCTTACTCGTCATTTCTTCTGCTTTGACTTGTAGTTTCTGATCGTATTGATCGAAGCGTTCGTACATTTCAAGATCAACGCAGTCTGTTCATGTTGATACAATTCGGCTGCGACATTCATCTCATTGAAAGCGTTCATCGTCGAGAACATCATTGTTAGAGTCGCTGTACACTGCAGTACTGCACGCAGAATTAATTCAGGTGTGGCAGACTTCGTACGAATAGATTGTTGAAGAAAATCAGAAGCAGCGAGCGCAAAATGAAGCAATAACTGAATAAATAACTGAGGTGGGGCAAGCTCTCGAATATGTTGCATATTATCGGAAGAAGAACCCTGTTGACATGCAACATGTTGGGGGCTTGGCAATAACTCGACAATTGTTGGTTGCCATCTTGAATCAAACCACTACAAAAGAAGTGATCCCTCGGATGGTCCAGGCACAGATAAACGACATGCACGAAAATGGCAAAATGCTTGAAGCGCCTATCACAGGACGCTCTCAGGCTTATCTGTGTGCCGCCCACCTAATAAAGGTAGTCCCCGATAAGGTGAAGGAGAAGTCTCCATGCATCCTGACATGCAGTCTATTCGCTACTTTGGCTAAAAAAAGCATGGCGAGATGTATTGCATCTATCGAGCGTCATCCTGTTTCTACAGTGTTCACTTTCTCGATGTTGATCAAGCCTTATTTCGTATAACGCCATGCCTCCAGATATTGAGCAGCCTACGGAGCGAACCCATCTTCTACACGCCGCCAATGATAGGCGACTGAGCGCTATTCAACAGGGAGACGATGCTCAGTCCATACTTTTGTTTCATGTCAGCAAAGAAGAACAAGCTTTATCCGAGACTCCTGTTGGTGAACGGCTGCCATATAACGATTATACTACCATTGACTGGCTCCATGACTTGGTAAGGACCCTGAAGGTTCCACAGACGTTTGAGCTTATGCTCTGTAGGTCAAGGACTCGTTCAGATTTCGTTCCATCCACTCCAAGCGAGGCACCCGCAACGCGATCGTCGCTGCGTTCGACTCGTGTCAAGGGTGGATTGCAGCCGCCATCATAGGCCTTCTCACGGCTTGTGTAGCATTCATGGTCGACGTCGCTGAAGCTACAGTTAGCGACTGGAAACTGGGATACTGCTCTACAAACGTCTTCTGGAATAGGCAAAGCTGTTGTACAGATCGCATGCCGCTTGGAACAACAAAGGTAGATCTCGGCGAAGGGTGCGAAGAATGGCATATGTGGGCGTTGGACTTTTGGAGGTCGTTCGCAATATATGTCGGGTTTGCCCTGGCATTTGGGATAGTCAGCTCCTCTGTTACAATGTTCACCAGGTCATCTTTGCCCGCCGTTGCCCCTGGGCATGGTGACAAGCATCAAGGGTCCGTAAAAGGCAGCGATCAAGGTGTTGTAGGCAAATCGATGTATTTGGCGGCAGGCTCTGGGATCCCTGAAATCAAGACAATTCTTTCAGGCTTCGTCATACCCCATTTTTTGGATTTCAAAGTCCTGGCAATCAAAGCAATAGGCGCAGTCTTTGCAGTCGCAACAGGGATGTGCCTGGGAAAAGAAGGGCCGTTTGTACATATCTCAACCTGCGTGGCGTATCTTGTTGGGATGCTGTTCCCCAAGTATCGCGAAAATGGTAGGAAGATGCGAGAACTTTTAAGTGCTGGCTGCTCCTCTGGGTTGTCAGTTGCTTTTGGCGCACCGATTGGTGGTGTCCTCTTTAGCTACGAGGTATAAATTTCTTGTCTCTTTTGAAGATGAGGGGCTGATCTTGTATCAGGAGATTAGTACATATTTTCCGCGCAAGGTCCTCTGGCGAGCATTTCTTTGCTCTCTGTTCGCAGCAATGGTACTTAAAGCTCTCAATCCTACGGGGACTGGCAAGCTTGTGTTGTTCGAGACAAACTACGGCACATCCTATTCACCAATTCACTACTTGGTTTTCGTATTTCTCGGTGTCGCTGGAGGGCTGTTTGGGGGAGTATTTTGCAAAGCAAATTTCTTGTGGTCAAAAACCTTCCGAAAGTATAAGATTATTAAGAACTATCCTGTCTTTGAAGTTTTTCTAGTAGTCCTTGCCACGGGTCTCTTACAGTATCCAAATCCTATGACCAGAGAACCTGGGGACGTGATTATTAAAAATCTGCTTGTGGACTGCCGTGGACCCAGTGATTCCTGGGTATGCCAACGGGAAGCCGATGATGACCGCTCTGAGTACATTGGGTGGCTGGTCTACGGAACACTGGTCAAGCTTGTTCTCACTACGATTACTTTTGGTTGCAAAGTCCCGTCGGGCGTCATTATCCCAGCACTTGATGGAGGCGCATTTTTTGGCAGGCTTGTGGGGCAATCGATTACGACGATATCACCAGGGATCTTTGCCATGGTCGGCGCTGCCGCGTTCTTGGCTGGTGTCTCTAGGATGACAATCTCACTATGTGTGATCATGTTTGAGGTACGATATAGCTCAGAGATAGTCTAAGGGGTTATGCTCACATCAACACAGCTTACTGGAGAGCTCGAGTATATCGTACCGCATATGATAGCAATTTTAGTAGCCAAATGGGTAGCTGATGCTCTGGAGAAAGAAGGTGTCTATGACTTGGCGCAGACTGTGCTTGGTCACCCGTTCCTGGATCTGGACCACGCTTTGGGTCTTGTGCAGAAGGCCGGTGAATTAGTGGAGGTCTTGATACCACCGAAACAGACCATGAATGACATTACAGTCGATGTGCCCAAAGATAACATGGTATCAAGGAGGGTTTTGGAGGAGAAACTTGAGCACTTGATAGAAAGGGGTCTACTTGACGCAGGCTTAGTGCTGGTGCAAGATGGTATGCTTCAAGGCTATCTCGCAGAGGGCGAGTTGGATTTTGGATTGAACAACTTGGGAGAAGTATGGGATAGAACGTCACGTATCCGACTGTTGGGTCATGGCGAGGAGGGGGAATTCGACCTCTCAATGTTTGTTGATCGAACACCACTGACAATATGTGCGAAGGCACCGATGGAATATGCTGTGGAAATGTTTGGGAAGTTGGGCCTGCGGTATCTTTGTGTTGTCGAGGAAGGGTCTGGGAAGCTGGTTGGGGTGATAATAAAGAAGCGCTTGGTGGTTTGGCTTGAAAGCTTGAAGCATTGACCTCATGTATTTCGAAGGCTGATCAATCAAAGCGTCAAATACCTCGCTTTCCTTTCCATCTATGACCTTTGAAACGTATCGCAACCTCGCGTCTTCCTTGAATATTATCTATCTTCTCTGCGGATGTCTTTAGAAAGCTTTACGATGAACCAAAAACTTGTCGCTAGGAGTCATAGTCTTGTAGTTCAAGTGCTCATTCATAATCGACGACATTCCAAATCTTTACTCCTATTATTTTTTTAGGTCCGCCTCAATTATAGAGAAGCGTGAATGTGAGACATGTCTCACCCTGTCCACCAAGCCCTAAGCGACAACCTCGGCAAGATTGCATTCATCTCCACGACCTCTTACTTTTCCCCATTCAGGACCCAATAGCTCTTCGAAGCTTCAATCACAGCAGCTCAATGGACTTTCTTCTTTCCTTCCTAATATCCTATCCCCTGTAGATACCCAACAGCCATGGCACCTCCAATCCCCTTCTCCGAACCACCATACCTCGCCGGTCTCCCCTCGCCATACTACGGTTCCTCCCATCTGCACTTCCAGAAAGTATGCCGCGCCTTCGTCGAGGAGAACCTCCTCCAGCATGCCATGGAATGGGAGCGTGAAGAGACCGTGCCCGCCCATGTTTTCGAGAAATTCGCTGCCGCCAACATGCTCATTCCGAGTTTACCAGCGCCGTTACCGGTGGTGTGGCTGAAAAAGCTAGGCGTACATGACGTGCTAGGCGTGAAGGTGGAGGACTGGGATTACCTGCATACGGCTATCTTTACGGATGAGGTGGGTCTTGGGCGCGGAGATACTGCTCTTGAGAGGGAGGTGCTGATAAGATTGTAGATGTCCAGGTCTGGGTTGGCGGGGCCTTCGGCTTCGCTCACGACGGGGATGTCGTATGGAGTCCCGCCGCTGATTAAGTTTGGGAGCAGGCAGTTGCAGGAGAGGTTCTTGCCGGATTTGTTATTGGGGAAGAAGAGGACTTGCATTGCTATTACGGAGCCGGAGGCTGGGTCGGATGTTGCAAATATTCAGACTACGGCGACGAAGACGCCGGATGGGAAGTACTATGTCGTCAACGGTACGAAGAAATGGTAGGTCCTAATTTTCCTGGTTTCTATTCGCTCGCACTACTATGTTTTGCAATGACATGTCTTCCATGCTTACAACCATCTAGGATTACGAATGGCATATGGTCCTCTTACTCCACCATGGCTGTTCGCACGTCTGGTCCTGGACCTACCGGCCTATCGCTCCTCGTTGTGCCCCTCCTAGGCTATCCCGGCGTTACAATGCGTCGTATGAAAGTAGCAGGGCAAATGTCTGGCGGCACCACCTTCATCGAGCTCGATGAAGTCAAGGTCCCTATGGAGAATCTCATCGGCGAAGAAGGCATGGGTATGAGGTACATCATGACTAATTTCAACCATGAACGTTTGACCATCGCCATTGGTGCAACTAGACAGGCCCGTGTGGCATTGTCCGCTGCATTTGAGTACTGTATGCAGCGGGAAGCTTTCGGTAAGACTCTAATAGATCAGCCAGTAGTAAGGCACAGGCTTGCAAAGTGCGGAGCTATGCTAGAAAGCCAATGGGCTTGGATCGAGCAATTCGTTTACCAGATGACGAAGATGTCAAAAGCGGAAGCAGACAAAGAACTGGGTGGCTTAACGGCCCTTGCGAAGGCGCAAGCTGGAATCGTGGTCGACGAATGTGCAAGATGTGCGGTGCTGTTGTTTGGGGGTAATGGTTTCACAAGAACGGGACGTGGCGAGATTGTTGAAAGTAAGTTCATGACTGTATCATAGATTTAGCTGGGTTTTGCTAATCACCTGTTGTGTAGGGATGTACCGCGAAGTTCCTGGTGTTCGTATACCCGGCGGATCTGAAGATGTGATGCTAGACCTGGCCGTGAGGCAGCTGGTCAAAAATTACCAGAACAAGACAAAGATGCTGGAGCGGCCGAAAGGGGCCTCGAAGCTATAAAGCGGCCTTCGAACATGTGATTTCCTGCCAGTTCGCTCACAGGCCGTAGCACAGTTGAGGCTTCCCATGTAGGTTGCTGGCAAAGGACAGCTACCATGTTATGTCCTAGGGCTTTAAAGTATGGATTCTTACACAAGTAAACGCATCCAAAAATCCGCTATTGCAGACTTCATTCATGCTACGATGCACTCTCTTATTGAAACGTATTATTACGGGTTTTCTAGACCGTCTGCAATCACATGCACCATCTTACGATCACCAGATGACTCTTGCCAAGAAGACGACTAGCTATACTGGTCTTCATCGATCTGCTTCAAAAAACATGAAGCCCAAGGGGAGAGGAGGAAGAGAGAAGGAGAGATAGGAAGAAGGAGAGGAAGTGCCATGGAACCGGCATCGTCGGTTCCTTAACTGTAGAGTTGGGCAGGACGGCCCAGACCAGATTTCATTGGTCTTCCTCGATTTGCTTCAGAAGTACACTCAAATGGTGTAGAGCTACGGATTGCTTCACGGAGTGCTCCGCTGTTTACACAGGAACGGGACATGATTGATAAATCGGACAGAGCTGATAGGATGAGGAAATCAAGTCTTGAGGAGACGTCGAAGCGAACTTCCCCGCACAAATTACCCCTTGATGTGCGAGAAAAGATGACGAGGCCTTGTTGGTTTCCATCGATCTGTTCCAAAATATCAGCAGGTCGAGCTTCCTGGAGCGCAAGAGCTGATGCTCCCTTGGTCGATATCTTGAATGCCCTAAGGCGGTGATCTGAAATTGGGGTCGGGATTTCCGTTTGGGAAGAAAAGGAAATGTGATGGGGGAAATTGTAGGGGGGAAAGAAGTGAAAATCTCGGCTTGGGAGAGGGCCAAAGCTTTTCTTCACGGCCACTCGTTATCCGGTGTATGAGAGCTGAGACCAGGCAGTGTTGGATTTCCCATCCATGTGCTTGCTCCACAAACACATTCAGGTTCGAAGCTCGACAAAGAACTAGAACAAGGCCTCAAGCTAATGTGCTCTCACCCGTTTGGTGTGGGGGGAGCGGGGGATATCGTAAGAGATCAGAGGGACAACGCGGAAAGAACGAGAAGAAGCGAGTCTAAATGTGCTGGAAAAGAGGGCCAACAATCCCTGACTCTTCTTCAACCATCACTGCTACAATCGACGAAAGAAGCGACGAACCAAAGTTCTGTGAGAATTTTTATCGATCAACTTCAGATATATATAGTTCTAGTAGATATTAAGATAGCTAGAGACTAACTATATACTATTTCTAGAATATAGTAAAGTCGTTCGCTCTTACGAGGGGGTCGCCATTTCCGATGGAAATTGCTCTGCACTACGTCTTATTAATTATGCACAGACATGTGCAATGTATTATCGTTGATTGAGAAATAGTACAGAATTCGTACAAATCAGTAGAATCAATTACACTGCACTTCGTACATGGTTACAGTGCTTTGTGCCTCATATGTAACATATTCAGTGCTTCATATACGACCTACCCAGTGCTTCATACGTGACCTACCCAGTGCTTCATATGTGGTATACCCAGTGCACCATATGTGATATATCCAGTGCTCCATATGCGGCCTACCCAGTGCTTCATATGTAGTATATTCAGTGCTTCATATGTGATATATTCAGTGCTCCATATGCGGCCTACCCAGTGCTTCATATGTGATATATTCAGTGCTCAAGCCAATGGGGAAGTCAATGGGGAAGTCAATGGGGAAGTCAATGGGGAAGCCAATGGGGAAGCCAATGAGGAAGCCAATGAGGAAGCCAATGGGGAAGCCAATGGGGAAGCCAATGGGAAAGCCAATGGGAAAGTCAATGAGATGTAGGGAACCCGTTATCGTTATCCCAAGCTCTTCTCCATAACAATAGTTGATGTAGTCCTTTCTTCTATGCGAAACAGATAAGACGAAGGACTCGATGAAGCTTTGCGATGAGGAAGCAAACGGGAGTGTAAATAGGGAAAGCAATGAAGAAGCTAATGAGATAGAAAGCCATGTAGGAAGCATTGTTTGAAGCACTGTTTGACGTGTGTTATGCGCCCGATCAACGCGTGTTTTGAAGCATGTAGGGAGTTTGATATCGAGCCACGAAGAGTGCTTTCTATCGAGCTAATTAGCATGTTTGGTAGAGAGTTTGATAGGGAGTTTGGTAGGGAATTCGGTAGAGCGTTTGGTAGGGAGTTTGGTAGGGAGTTCGATAGGGAGTTTGGTAGGGAGTTTGGTAGGAAGTTTGGTAGGAAGTTTGATATCGAGTCATGAAGAGTGCTTTCTATTGAACTAATTAGCATGTGCTATGAAGCATGTACGAAGCAGAGATGAACAAAGATTCAAAACACGCGTTGAATTAGAATCGAGAAATTCATGAATGGGATGATTATGAGCACAGTGAGTACAGATGCGTTGAGACATGAAAAACGATCGTAAAAAGAGATAAAGATTGATATATACGCGTACAATGAAGGTAATGACAGATGCAGATGTGTACGAGTAAACAGATAAACAGGTAAGAAAATTTCAATCGTCGATCAGATGATTTTCGATCATCTGATGTACATACAATGACTTCAATGAACTGTAAAAATCAGAATGATAGTTTAAGCGAAAGAAAAAGAAATGATGATAGTTTAAACGAAAGAAAACGACTTGCATGAATCAACACAGTCAAAAACATAGTGCGAGGTTGAAAAGTTTTGATGTTGAGTCATCTGATGCAACTCTTGACAATCAACGATCAGAATAAGTCGCTATTTCAGTACTATATAGACGAGAAAATCATCATTTTCGATGAAAATTGTCTTTACGCTTAAATAGCATGTATGAAAAAGTATTTACTGTGATGTATTGTTCAGTATGATCATTTGCAGTGAATTTGAGATTGCTGCAATGAATCATGAGATTGATTCTGAACATAAGTTTGTTTCTATCGCATCTTTCAAACATAACTTTTACAACAACTTTTTCAATAAGTTCTTACAGATCTACTTGTACAGACATGTAATGATATCTCTGTACAGATCTTCGCTCATATGTATCACTATGTACTGATGTTCACATGAGCTTGCAGCTTTGTGCAAGTGTTTATCTTTCTTTTCTAGTACTGTACTGAATTGTACAGTTCTTACGTGAAAGCTTCAAGACAGTTAACAGTAATTGCAGAGCTTTACTTTCTACAGCTTTGAAATTTTCAAAGATTTTCTTGACTTTTGAATTTTAGAAGACTTTGTAGAAATGTATAAAGATGTACTGATCTATTCAGATCAATTGCTAACTTAACGAAGTTTTATCACTTCTCTCATTCTCTTCAAGTCTTTACACATCTGATTAAACATGTAGTCTATCTGTATTGATTCTGTGCTGTTCTGTGCTGTATCACGCAGACAGTTACATGTTTTTTAAACTTCTAGAATTGATCTGTATCAAGATGTGCACAGCTTTACTAATTGATACAAATTTTCTAGAACTGTTTACAACTGAACAAATTCTTTCATAACAATATTCTAACATACAAATCTGTACAACTTTGCAATGACTTTCAATGATGATTTCAAGATAGAAATACTGTTGAAAACTGATGCAGATTCATATGAACTTGTTGAACATGTCGATACAACAACTGAATCGCTCAATACAAAAAAGAAACATGAGATATTAGTACTGACAGAAAAGCGCTGTCGAAAATCTGTCTATCTTCATAAGATCATGTACGTAGCTGCACAGTTCTTGCTACATAACATCGAGCTTTGTCATAATTGAGTCAGCAAAGAGTTGAAATTCTTTGTATGTACAAATTTATATAAGTATGCGCTGAATATTGTTGATCTGTACAGAACTTTAAACGTGAATACATAGTACAGAGAATCATTCTTCAGAGTCGTGCAAAACTATTTTATAGAAGTCAAGATGCATGCAGAATCTGCAAAAATGACTTGAGCATGTTTCGAAGCTGTAGATTCTTTGCAAAGCTTTTCAAAGAAATGTGTGTAATCTGTCTGATCTCAGAAGAAGAAGTAAGTCGATGCAGTTTGATATCGAGTATGTACAACTTTTGTACAGATAAGTTTAATAATGTGCTGATCTGTACAGATCAAATCAAAGTTGAACATAAATGTATTTCAAAACTCATCAAGAATAAAGACAAGAAAGTAGTATGTGCAGAATTCAAACTCAACAGTAAGAACTTATATCAATAGTGAAAAGACTTTACTAATCTGTGTGACAGCTTTCATGAAGAAGCGCAAAGCTTCAGAAATTGACTCAACAAACAAATTTAACATGATCTTTAATCTGTTCAGACAACTTTTTGACATGTTCAATACTTTTGCAAATCAAGCAAAGATCATTGCATTAGCTTTTCAATTCATGAAATTTCTGTTTGCAAGTCTTGAAAAGAAGTACTACATTGATGAATAGAAGTAAAAGTCTGTGCAGATGATAATGTTTAAATGCAAGATAGTATGATGAATTTCAATTTAATACAGATCTGTGACAGAACATGTCATTGCTGTGCGAAGCAATAATTAGCTCATAAAGTTCTGTAGTTAGTCAAAAAGTTTGATGCAAAGATCATACAAACTAATAATTACTTGTGATGTGATATAAAGTCATTAGTGCTGAGCTGTAAAAAGATGAATTCAACGTAACAATGATTTAATACATTATACAGAAATGAAAACTACAGTTCAATCATACTTATAATAACAAAATCTCTGAATAAACTACGTTATCAGTACATTGATTCTTAAAGAGATGAAACAGAATCAATAATCTTCGTACATTTGTGACTTTAAACAGTGCAACATATAATTGTTCATGACTGAAACAGAATAAAGAAAGATTTATGTTTACAATTGACAGTGACTGTTCTTGCAACTTGTTAATGATCATTGCGAAGCAGAGATGAATAGAAAACTGCTTGCGCGATAAAACTCATGAATAGTCATCTTTCTTACTGATTAACTTAATTCTCGAAATCAATCGTATATCTTCGTCAAACTCATTTTTCAAGATGCAATCTTCAATACAATCTCGATGCAGATGTGTAATAATTAATTGAGTGTCATTACACATTCTCTCATGTAAATGCAGATTACATAATAACATAATTGAAGTTTCTATCTTGAGATACATCTGTGATAAAAGAAATTCAAAGAGTTCAAGAGTTTGCAAATACTTCATACTGATATTCTCAGTCTTTTTGACATCATTGTTTTCAATTGTATCAATTGACATGAACAGTCATGCAAACTCAAGAAAGTCATTCATGATTTATCAATTCAACAGATTAACGAAGTCGTTGTAAAAACACAGTATAGCTCTGTTCTTGAAGAAATTCAAAAATGTATGAGCTTGTGCAAGATTGTGCAAAGAATATACATGATCAATAAACAATCGTGATGTTTCATAATGATTGATGATCATGAATGACAAAGATCTGACATCATATAAATCGAAATCATGTAACATACAATTGATTCACTCAATAAATTGCTGATTGTTCAGACTCAATTGAATTTGCATGTTTCAATGCAGTTTCAGCACAGTTAGATGATTTCAAATTTAAAAGCTGTGAATGCTGACATTGATCTGCACTGATCGATTTTCTCATGAAATCACGAAAGTAATTTGTGCAAAGTTCTCATCAAGAATTGCAGATATTTTATTAAATACATCGCTGAACTGCAAAATGTCACATAAAGATGCATTGATAATCATGAAGTTGTGCTTGTGCTGCATAGAAATCTCATCTCATATGATCAAGATTGTACATTTCAGTAAATTGATAAGCTTTGAGCGTGCAGTAATGAAACAAATGAATGTATCTGTTGAGATCATGTCTAGATCATTCAATCAAAAAGACTTGAGACTGATATGTATGTATTGCTCTTTAGAGATAGCTATAACAAGACATTAAAAATACAGAAGAGAAAAAGTGCAAGCTCTTCTATAAATAATGACTTGAGACTGCGCTAGACTCGATACAGATGTGATGTAATAAGTCAGATGTGTTTGTCTAAAAGAATGATGAAAGAAGTGAATGAAGAAAGTGCTGAACAATGAAAAGAAGTGCTGAGAATGACTTGAAGAATTCAACAGAGATGCGCTAGATTCAAACTAAACATAACATCATGACTTGCTTTAATCAAATTGATTAGAGTTAGATTTGAACTTCGATCAATTCAGACATGTTTGTAACATTACTTCTTTCTTTGAACATTCATGTTTGCATGAATAGAAAAGAAATAAAAGCAAAAAAAATTCATTGTGTTTTCAATTTAGTGCAACTTATTCGAGTATAGCTTGTGAAATTCGTTCAGAACTTTCTTCAAGTCATTGAATTTTTCTTTATTGACATAGTATCATTCGTTGTCATGATCTACTTTGATTCATTTGATCTTGTATTGTAGTCTTTCTTTATATCGTCTGAAGTTCAATATATCATTTACTTCTCAGTGCTCTTCATTCTCTTCAATGATCATCAATTTAAAGAACTCAGAGTGTTGTTTTGATAAAGAGTTGTTTGATGAAGATCATAGACACTTTGAGCTGAACACTGAATGTATATGCTTCATGCTTCTAGATAGCTGAAGACGATAGAAGATTTCAACTTTGACTGTGATTGAATAAAGATTGAGCTGCTTGTCTTTCAAATCTTTGCATGATCTAGTGATTTTGATGTTTTCGAAGATTAATCAAACTTGATCATCTACTTCATAAATGATGTCTCGTTTATGCTTGTTCATCTGAGCTTCAATGATCTGCTTGATCTTTTTCAATTGTTGATGATCAAAGATAAGAAGTTCGCTCATTCAAGTGACAATGTCATTGATCTTTCTAGCTTCAATATATTGACGAGTTGTTTTATAATCAGTCGTATCTGAATCAAAACTCATTCGAGAGTGAAAGTTTTTATTGAAGTAGAAAGAAGTCATCAAGATAGTCGAGAATGTATTGAAATTATCACTGAATTTAATCATTGAAAGTCATTTAACTCAGTCATTCTGCATGTAATTGCAGTAGATTCAAAGTTCGCATTCAATATCTTGATTAGCTCATTTCAACTGATCATCGATTTCTGAATAATAAACTGTTGATAGATTGACTTTGATCTTCAGTCGTTTACAAAGACTTTGTCACATAATCAATATGAACTGAGAGTCTCTATTCAAAACGATAGAACTGAGTAAATCATAAAGTCGATAGACGTTTCATAGCATGATTCATACTGTTTCTTCAATTGAGATGTCATCATCTTCTCAATGACAAAAAACATAGTGACGTTCTTTGAAGAAATGACATATGATCATGCAAATGACGTTATAGTTTTTCGATAGAGATAGCTCAGTGATGAAGTTCATAGTTATATCTTGTCAACGCTGCTGAGAAATTGATAAAGACTGAAGCAAATCATTTGTATCATCTTGAGATGCTTTGCTTCACTGATAGACATGACAGTTTCAAATGTATTGTCAAATAGTTGCTTGATGATCTGATCAATAGTAGAAGTGTTGAACTAGATTAATCATTCATCTAATGTCAGAGTGCAAGATTGATGATTGATCGTGAATCTTTCAAAGCAATTTCATATGCATTTGTTTCAACATTCATAGTAGACTCTTTTTGAATAGAACGTTGTCAATGATTTGACAGTTTTTTAGCTTCATGTCATAAAGCTTCAGTTCATCTTTGTTCATAGCTTGTCAATACTCATTGCATAGTTCATTCTTCTGATTGACTAGATGTACATGTTGATAGAGATTGATCTCATATTCAGATTTGATTTTGAACTCGATAGATAAAATGTTTATTCAATTCAAAGTCAGTATAGTCTGAAAATGATTATTTATGTCTTTAACTGATTCAGAACTATTGATCATCGACATTCTAGTTAAATCATCAACTTTGATGTTTATTTTGCCTGATCAAAAGATAATCTGAAAGTTAAACTTTGATAGAATATTCAGATAGTTCGCTTGTCATCAAGTCAGCTGTTTGTTTTTCATAAAGATCTTCAAAGTCTGATGATCAGTAAACATCTGAATAAATAGCTCAGTATCTTCTAGTTCAAGTCATCAGTGTTCAAAGCATTGAATGATAGTTAGCAATTTCTTGTCATAGATGTGATAATTGCATTCAGCTGAAATCATGCTCTTGCTATAGAAGACTATCGAGTGAAGCATACTTTCATTATTGTACTGAGATAGTATGTCGTCTTTTACATAGTTGAATGCATTGATTTTCAAAATAGTTTGACGTTTGACATTGAAATAACGTAAAACTGAGATCGAGCTGATCTGCTTCTTCAGATTGTCAAAGACTTCGATGCAGACTTCATTTCAAACAAAAGACGTGTCTTTTTAAATCAGCTGAGTAAACAACTTGACTAGTTTTGAAAAGTTCTTGATGAAACGTTGATAGAAATTGACGAAGTCAACAAAGTCTTGTATCTCTTTTAGATTAGTAGATGTAGCTCAATTTACTATAGCTTTCACTTTGATAGAATTCATGTAAAGATCTTGTTCTGATACTATGATCTTTAAGAAGACTGTTTCTTCTACGTTGAATTTGCACTTTTGAATATCTATCTGCAGATCAGCATCTTGTAAACGATTTAGTATTATCTTGACATGTTGTTTATGCTTCTTTTGAATCTTGCTGTATATGAGAATATCGTTTAAATAAGCTTAACAGAAGTCATTTAGAAAGTTTCATAGAACATCATTCATATATTGCTGAAACAAGATCAAATCATTTGTTAATTTGAATGATAGAATCTTTGATTTGTACGCTTCTAGAGCAATAATGAAGATCGTATAGTTTTCACTATCGAGATGCATACGAAGTTTGTTGAAAGCGAAAATTATATTCAGTTGAATCAGATGCTTGCAGTCAACGATTTTGTCAATCATCTCATCTATGAGTGATAGAGAGTAGCGATTTCTTTTGATAATGATATTGAGCTTTTGATAGTTGATGCAGAAACAAAGATTATCATTGATCTTCAGAGCAAATAAAACGAGTGAGAAATATGAGATCTTGCTAGAAGTAATAAAATTCTTTGACAGATTTTCATTCAGATATTCTTTGATCTTCTGAAGCTTGTAGAGTGACATTCAATAAGCTCAACATCTAGAAGAAGTGACATTATTAGTGAGCTCTATCTTATGATCATATGAACGATGAGATGATAGCTTATCGACTTGAGCTTGATCAAACACGTCAAGAAAATTCTGATATTTCAAAGATAGCTTGACTTTGATGTCTTCTAGATTTTGAGCTGATGCATCAATGAAAGCGACGTTTAGAACGTTCAGTTTGCATTGAGTGTTGTAGACTATTTTTCTATCAATATCTTCGATCAACATAGCAAAAATCTCGATGCAATTCTTCTTTGATCATTTAATCAGTACATGAAAAGATGCAGTTCTCACACTGAACATAGAAAAGTTCTTTTTCAAAGCAGTAGAAGTGAGTCATTGAAGCACTTTAAAAGCTGAACTGATAGAAGAATTTGATGATCGTGATCATTTTGAGTGTGAAGCTTTGACTGACATTAAAGAAACAGAAATGAGAGCTTCTAATTGATTCAAAAAAATGATAACATCGTTTCACATATCTAGTAGTATTTCATTTTTATTCATTCAGAGCTTTTCTAATATGACGTCATGATGATCTATATCAGTTATTAACATTGAAACAGTCAATTTCTTATGACTTTCGACTGTGAGATTGAGTAGAATTTTATGAGTAATGATCTTCTTTGTCAGCTTTTCATCATATTCTCTTATTAACTTCTCTTTAGCTAGTTGTATGAGTTGAATTTCAAGCTTCTGACATATTTGATCAACTAGCTTTGTATGAATCAAGATGTAAATCATCGAGTCACTGTTACAAACATGTCTGAATCGATCAGAGTTCAGATCTAACTCTAATCAATTTGATTAGAGCAAGTCATGACGCTATGTCTAGTTTGAACCTAGCGCATCTCTTCGAGTCATTCTCAGCACTTCTTCTCGTTGTTCAGCACTTTCTTCATTCATCTCTTTCATCATTCTTTTAGACAAACACATCTGACATATTACATCACATCTGTATCGAGCCTAGCGCAGTCTCAAGCCATTATTTATAGAAGAGCTCGCACTCTTTCTGTTAGAGATCAGCATAGAGCGAGTCAATATGAATGTCATTTAACTAGAAGATAAATGCTAAGGAAGAAAGATAGCTACAGAAAAGAAGCTGGCTACATATGTGTGTTTCTCAGTCGACGCTAGGCTCAATAGAAACTAGTCAAGATGACGAAGCTAGAATAGGCCTGGCAAGGCTAGAAGGCTGAGTCTGACAAGGCTAGAATCGTGACATTACTTCTCTCTCTTGACTATTCATGTTCACATGAATGTTGTTTCTTAGTGCGCTTTTGTTGAATATTTGATATGAAAGTCGTCAATCATCTCTTGAGCGTTCATAAATTCGTCGTCGTCAGCGTTATATCAGTTGAGATCGTTGTCATAGCTCTTTCATTTGACTCGATATTGAAGTCGTCTTCTATAGCGTCGAAAGTTCAGTATATCATCAATTTCTCATTCGTCTTCATCTTTTATCACTATTGACTTCGAAGGTTCATTCTTTTGGCCAGGCAGAGAATCGTCGACGGCAGAGCGAAGCAGATCAGAATGAAATACATCATGAACACGCATAGACTCTGATAATTTCAGTTTATATGAAGAGTCGACGAGATCTAGATTGGTGAAAGAATCGAGCATTTTGTCATCTAGCTTCTTGAAAGATCTCGCTGTAACGATGTTTCTTTCATTCAGAAACATCTTTGATTCGATCTCATAATTGATCTTCTTTCTATGCTTGTTAGTCTGATTCATCATTTGCTCTCGTGTTTTGATCAGAGCTTCGCGAGCGAAGATCAGTGTTCTATTCATGTGATCGAATATATCTTCGACTCGAGCGATCTGCAGACGTTCGCGGGTGCTTTCATACTCGATGATGTCAGGGTCGAAGCTCATACGAGGGTGAAAGTTCTTGTTCATGAAGAAGAGAATCAAGAAGATGACTGAAGACAAGACGTTATTGTCGACAAACTCGATCATGAGTAGTCACTTGAACCAGTCGTTCTGCATGTACGAACAGAAGAAACGAAGATATCGCTCGACATTCTGATTGACTCGTTCGCTTTGATCGTCGATCTGAGGATGATAGGCGATGAACAATCGAAGAGAAATGCTCAGCCGTTTGCAAAGAAACTTTCAAAGAATGAAGGTGAACTGAGAATCTCGATCGAATACAATGAAGCTTGGTAGATCGTGAGTTCAATATACTCATTGAAGCAACATCTCAGCTGTCTTTTCGACTGTGATACCTTTCTCATCAGTGATGCAAGAAATATAATGCCTTTCTTTCGACAATTTGCAGATGACAGTCAGAATAGTGTTGTAGTCGTACGAATCAGATAGATCGATAATGAAGTTCATGACTATGTTCTGTCATCGCTGTTCAGATATCGATAGAGGTTGAAGCAAGTCATTTGATTTATCTCTAGATGTCTTTGATCGTTGACAAACATAGCAGTTCCGAATATATCGATCTACTGTCTTTCGCATGAACGATCAATAGTAGTTTCGTTTGATGATCTTCATCGTTCTAAGAATATTGAGATGATCTATTGAGGGTTGATCGTGCATCTCACGAATCAGATTCATTTGCAGAAGTTCATTGAACGAAACTCATAGCTGACTGTCTTTGTATAAGATTTCATTCTGAACTCGACAATTCTTCAGCTTGATGTCTTCGCATTGTGCTTCGCCTCTTTCTATTGCTTCGCGAAGTAGAGTACAATTCTCGTCGATTTCATTCACGTCAAGAACTTGTTTATAGATTGACTCGCTGACGTTCTTCTTTAGATCAGCAATCTTCATTCGATTCGACGTCAGAATAGTGATTCATTGATAGCGAACGCGTTCATTATCGAAATCTCTGAGCACGAAGTCAGCTTGACGAGTTAATGCATCGATCTTAATGTTCTGTTTGTCAGATCGATACATTATCTTGAAGTTGAAGTCAGCTAGCTTCTGAATTCAGCGCATCTGACGTCTACTCAGCTCTTTATTCTTCATTAATGACGTCAGAGCTTGATGATCGATGAACATCTTGATTGGTAGCTCAGTCAATTTCAGCTCAGATCGTCAATGCTCAAATGCTCGAATGATCGCTAGTAGCTTCTTGTCATAAATCTTGTAATTGCACTCAGCGAAGCTCAGATTCTTGCTGTAGTAGATCATCGAATGCAAGATTTCTTCGTCATCATACTGAGAAAGTATGTCATCGTTGACGTAGTCGAATGAGTCTGTTTCAAGAATAGTCTTTCTATTCTGGTCAAAATGGCGAAGAATAGATGCTTCAGTCATTCGTTTCTTCATATGGTCAAAGGTCGTTTGACAAGCGTGATTTCATTCAAATATCATCTCTTTTTGAGTGAGTCGAATCAGAGAATGAACAATCTTTGAAAAGTTCTTTATAAAACGTCGATAGAAGTTGCAGAAGTCGACGAAGAACTGCATCTGAGTGAGATTTGTAGAAGTAGATCATTCGACTACTGCTTGTACTTTTCTGAGGTTCATCTTTAGTTCTTTGATGAATAGCAATAGTCTCAGGAAGAAGATCTTCTGAACATGAAACTCGCACTTGTTTATATTCATCTGAAGATCAGCCTCTCGTAGTCTATGTAGAATCAATCGTACGTGTCACTTATGTTTCTTCAGTGTTTTGCTGTAGATGATAATGTCATCTAGGTAGGCCTGGCAAAACTGATGAAGGTAGTCAAATAGCACGTCGTTCATATAGTGTTGATAGAAAGCCGAGCCGTTGGTTAATTCGAAAGGCATCACGTGATATTTGTAGAAACCAAAAGAGGTGATAAAGGTAGTCAAATCTTCGCTACCTGAATGCATTCACAGTTTATTGAACGCGGCGATGATGTTCAATCGGGTCAGGTATTTGCTTCCTTGTATACGAGCGAGAGTCTCGTCTATTAATGGCAAAGGGTAGCGGTTTCGTTTGGTCAAAGCATTGAGCTTTCTGTAATCGACGCAGAAACGCAAGCTATCGTCTTTCTTTTCGACGAATAGTATGAGCAAAGCGTATGAAGCTGAGCTAGACGATATGAAGCCTTTATTCAGATGCTCGATCAGGTAGTTCTTCATCTTTTGAAGCTTGTAGCCAGACATATGATAGAGGCGACTTCGAGGAGGTGTTTTCTCGTCGATCAACTCAATTTTATGATCGTAGGGGCGATGAGAGAGTAGTTGATCAGCCATCGCTCGGTCAAACACGTCTAGATAGTCATGATATTCCGAAGAAAGCTTAGCTTTGACTTCTTTCAAGATCTCTTCGTGTGAAAGCTCTTGTATATTTACATCTTCGAGTTTATTCCTAGCTGTTTTTAGAAGCCGATCGATTTTCGTGACGATGATCGCGAAAGTAGTCACATTCGATCGTTTGGCTAGTGATCTATATGCTGCAGCCTCTATCATTGCTATGTTCATTGAACCGGAAGGCGAAGCGAAGTTGACTGAATTAGGTGGTTTCACGATTTTACTGAATGAAGATGACTTCTCGCTGAGTCGAGTGGCGACAGAAGGGGTAGACCTCTTTAGTATTTGAGTAGGGGTCGAACTTCTCTGTTCTATCGCGATTTTCTTGAGAACAGGAAGAAGAGTCGGACTAGCATTGATATGAGCCTTTGAATCAGGAAATTGAAGGCGATCGTCCCTCATATCAATCGTTACCCCGATCTTATTCATTCATGTTTTTCCGAGAATCATCTGATGCTGGCTCAATCGGGTAATCAGCATAGGGACGGAACGTTTCATATGATCTTGAACAGTCAGATTCGGATAAATCGCATGAGTAATGAGCTTTTTTGCATAATGGTCATCGAATTCCCTTATTGGCTTGGGCTTGGTTAAAGGTAACGATTCGATTTGCAAATGGTCACAAACATTCTGCGCGGTTAATTCATCAATGAACGAATAGTCAGCTGCTTCAGTGTCAACCAATGACTTTAATGAGTAACTAATTTCATTGCTAGATAGTACACATTCAGTAGTCAAAGGTTCCGGAGCAAAGAGGTCATTTGGGCTGCTCGTTGTTGAAGAAATTAACACATCTTCCACCGCGCCTTTGGTGAAAGTCACTAGTTTTTTGCCTCATTCTCCGATTTCTCTGTAAATAATTCCTTCTCTTCTTTCGGCATGACGACCTCATTGAGGCGAGGGATGAATGCACGAGATGCCGAAGTACTAGCCTTCAGCTGAGAGCAGTCCTTTGAAAGGTGACCCGGTACTTTGCAGTTGAAGCAGATGATTGACATTCTTGGTCGTTCAGGTTCGGGAGTGGAAAAAGTAGCGAGCCGAACATAGCTAGCAGCCGAGGCTGATGTCGACGAAGGAACAAAACGTTTTTCCGGAGCTGCTACCGATTTGACTGTTCGTTGCTCGCCACGTAGCTGATAATTGGCTCGTTGTTTGTTATTCACACCTTGAAGGAAGGTCTTGAGCTTATCAAGCGAGCTAAACTCTATGAGGCAAACTGACAACGCGTCCTGAAGGCGATTGTTGATTTTATCCTGAATGTCGTTCATCAGAGTGATATCGTCGTAGTTCAGGAAGCTGAATATTCTAGTGAATTTCGAATAGAAAGAGCTGAAAGGCTTGTTGAGCTGCTTCAGAGCGACGTATTCGCGGCGACACTTCCGAATCAGGTTCTGATCTTCGTAAATTTCTTTCAGATGTTTCAGTAGCTCTGATAGTGACTGGTAGGGTGAGGGAGCGTCAACACGACGCTTTGCATAGGTTTGCTGGTCAGCATCGCCTTCTAGCCTGGAAACCACATAGGCAATACGGATCTTTTCAGTAGGGTAATGATCCGCGTTGGCATCGAGCTTGTCAGCTATTTTGATGTTCCATGTCTTTCAGATAGAGTCATCTGTTCCGATGAAGATGGGTGAATCCGGAAGCTTGACGGACTTGTGATGACCGTTCTCGTTATCGAATAGAGTGAATGACTCTCGTGAGCTTCGGGGGCGTTGGTCGACTTCAGAGGTCGATGGAACCTCTTCTTGATTGGCTCGATGCTCGGCTGGCTGAGTCTCTTGACGAGGCATAGGCCGATCGGCTTGACGTTGTTCCGCTCTGGAGTTCAATCGCTCGCCTTGTAGCTGACTGACCTTTTCCTCTAGCTCATCGTTCTTATCAAAAGCGACTTCTAGTTGTTTCGCTCTCTTTTTGTGATCGTCTTGTACGAGGAGCCAGTGCTCGTTGAGCTGTAGAGCCAGGTCTCGCTGACTTCGAAGCTCGTTCAGCATATCGATAATCTGATCGAGCTGGTTTGCGACTCATTGACACAATTGTTCCTTGTTCTTTATGTCTCATGATGTTGTAGCTTCTTCAACCCCGGCTGAGACATCGATGGGTAGAAGTGAGACTCTTCTATTGGCAGTGCTTCTAAGCAGGCGAGCTGTTCGAGGCCCAACTGACTCGGCGTCGCGTGTCATGATGATAGTAGGTAGAAGTTGTTGAGGTAAAGATAGATGAGGAATTGATGTTTTGGTTTGATGCAAATTCAAAGAAGCTCTTGTGAATTTTCTGGTAATAGCTGATTGTAATATTCGAAGAATCCCTTGCGAATAGAATGGTGAAAATGAATGTAGAATCGAAGAATCTCTTGCGGCCTAAAATGGTGGTGATGCAAATTTGAAGAATCCCTTGCAAATTTTCCTTACTGAATAGGTTGTTTCGTATCGTCTATTCGTCGATAGCAGAGTAGTTGATGAGCATTTATCTAATGTTAGAGACCAGCATAGAGCGAGTCAATATGAGTGTCATTTAACTAGAAGATAAATGCTAAGGAAGAAAGGTAGCTACAGGAAAGAAGCTGGCTACATATGTGTGTTTCTCAGTCGACGCTAGGCCCAATAGAGACTAGTCAAGGTGACGAAGCTAGGATAGGCCTGGCAAGGCTAGAAGGCTGAGTCTGACAAGACTAAGATCGTGACACTTTCTCTTCTGTATTCTTAATGTCTTGTTATAGCTATCTCTAAAGAACAATACATACATATCAGCTCTGAGCTTCTTTGATTGAATGATCTAGACACGATCTCAACAGTCACTATTTATCAGAGATCGTAGCTTGAAGAATTCGTCTTGCGAGAATAAAGTGACATTGACTAGAAATGACTTTTCGAAGTAGTTCTCTTCAATAGATGAAATTTCATCAATTAAATTGCACAAAGAAATGATCTCTATCTCTTCAATGACTCTGAAAGAGATGACTAGTTTTTTGAATCAGACTCTGAATTAAAGTTCAAAAAATGATCAAACTCATCATTTAATGTGTTAATTCTGAAAGATTTATTTGAGCACTCTTTAGAAGTATGATCAGACTTATGACATAAAAAGCAGTTTTCAATTAGTAAGTCATTTTCTTTGATGCTAGTCAAAACAGCGTCATGTGATTTTGACTGATCAGTCATCTTCATTTCTATGATTCTACGAATAGCTTTGACTGATTCTTCAGCGAAGATGATCTGTTTAATTGTTTTAGCTTTGATCATTGCTTCTTTATTCTTGATCTTTCAAATAGCTCATTGATCATTATTCAATCAAATGAGATAGAAACGAATTTCTTTCAGAGTACTGAGTTGAATTAATTGAGTTACTCAAGCGAATCAAAGTCGAGAGTTTATTTTATTCTTTAAATCAACAATCAGCTGTTTTTCTTGATAGTCTAGATAGAAGAATAGTTGTTGAAATTGAGTATAAAACTCGCTGAATTTCTTCTGTTCTTGAATCAAGTTTTAGTAGTCTTTATGAAAGTTGACTTCTTTATTTGAGTCATTGAACAACTGAGATAACTCTTTCAAAAGCTCATCAATGATCTTGTATGAGTTGAAACAGTCACGTTCACGTCTTGACTGAGTGATCTCAGCTGCATCATCAAATAATCTGAAATGTACATAGCTCAGCTTGACTCATTCACTTGAAAAGAGATCAACGTTGATTTTCAGCTTGTTCTGAACTTTTTCATATCAGTTCTCTCAGATAGAGTTCTTTTCATCAGTGAACAATGAAGAATCGAGTATTTTCTGAGATCTACAACGCTCAGAGTAGATTGATGATAACAAGATAATCTCTTTAGCTTGTAGTCTAGCTTTCAGCTCTTCGCATCGTTTCTTCAAAGCTTTCATAGTCATAGAAGATGTTATGATTTCAGCGAATGAGTCATTATCTTCGACAATGAAGAATGAAGCTTCAAAACACTCTTTGAAGAAGCGAGACATGATGAGAAAGAAAAAAGAGATTGAATTGAACGAGTGTTTTAAAAGAAAGAGATCGAGCGAAGAGCAATGCTCGACAATAGAAGATAAAGTTGTTTTTGTTGTTTGATTTGAGAATTGATTGATTTTCTTGATCGATTTGATTTTCTAGCAATCAATGAAGATTCTTTATCGTTGATTCTATTAATTGAGATGAATGATGCATACTTAATGAGCTGTAAGTCGTCTAGCAATTTAATCAGTTTCGCTGTTGATTCTATAAACTTTCTAGTGTTGTTCTGTCTTTCAATTGCGTCGATCATTAGATAAACGAATTTCTTTAGACTCGATCTGTCTGAACGAGTATATTGAACAAGTAATGAGTATTTATATCATATGATAAACGAAATTCTTAATGTAATGTTGAAATCATGTCTAGATCATTCAATCAAAGAAGCTCGAAGCTGATATGTATGTATTGCTCTTTAAAGATAGCTATAACAAGACATTAAGAATACAGAAGAGAAAGAGTGCAAGCTCTTCTATAAATAATGACTTGAGACTGCGCTAGACTCGATACAGATGTGATGTAATAAGTCAGATGTGTTTGTCTAAAAGAATGATGAAAGAAGTGAATGAAGAAAGTGCTGAACAATGAAAAGAAGTGCTGAGAATGACTTGAAGAGTTCAACAGAAATGCGCTAGATTCAAACTAGACATAGCATCATGACTTGCTTTAATCAAATTAATTAAAGTTAAATTTGAACTCTGATCAATTCAGACATGTTCATAATAGTATCATGATAAATGATGAGAATTTTGAAACGAAAATGTGATGTTCTTTCATCAAGCAGTAACTGAGCTGCAATGCTCATGAAGATCATGCACAGAACAATCTTTATCTGCGCTTGAAAGTGATGACACAGACATTCATATAGAAATGTCTTTTTGATGTCTGCAAAGTCATGAATGAAAAAATGTGCAGTCTTGAACAAGTCTGTAATGACTGAAATGATACTGTTCAAGACTTGATGCTGTTTCTCATTTAATTGAGCAATCTTTGCATCTTGTAATTTGATCTATTCAATCTGATCATACTCAAGCTCTGCAAAAATCAGAGAAGAAACAATATTATTGAATCAATTCAAGATTGATGCAAACAGACTGAAATCTGCAAGAGTCTTATCATATTGTTGCAGCATCTTTGCAATCAGATATAACTCATAATCAAGATGTGAATTCTTGAAATCAATTAATATGAAAGAAAATTCATGCATACAACAAGATAAATCATTGCAGAGATCGACATGAAATCTCTCTCATAATGCACATGAATCTGCAAGATCACTATGCATCAGAGTGATCATGAACAGACTTCTTAAAGATGAACTCGTAGAGAAATGTATGATCTTGATGAAACAACTAACTCACTCATCATCATCTTCAAGCAAATGCAGAGCAGTACAGATGAAGTGATAAGTGAAATGCAGTACTTCGTCAACAGTGTGTATATCATCAAAGCTTTGAGCGTCTTGTACAGTCATTAAAAGAAGTCGTAGATAATGTTTTTCTCTCTGCATCAAAATGAAATGATACATATGATCAATTATTATATCTCGTTGTCTTGAGATTCAGCATCGTTGTTCTCTTTTCGACTGATAGACATAATAAGTTGAAAATTTTTGATACAGAAGCGCACGTTCATTTGAATGTTGTTGATTATATCAAAATCGTGCAGTAAGTATTGTTTCAATCTCGTTCAGAATGATTTGTATCTGATTCGCTGTGACATTCTTTGAAAAATACATTGATTGCTCATCAGAAAGATGCATGATCAAACGTGTAATGAAAGAATTCTCAATATGATTGCAAAACTTGAACAGGTTTCACACAGTCTGATTCAAAGAAATATAACGATCATTCAAGTAATGCATGATCTTGTTCGAATTATTCTTTAACTTCATGATTGTTTGATCTTCTTCTTTGTACACATATTTGTGAATGTACTTAATGATCTGTATAGACTCGCAGATTTTGACATTAATATGCGCACTATACTTACAAGTCAGATAAGAATTGTACGACATCACTCATGTGTTATTCAGATGAATATCTCTATCGTTCACATGTTTCATTCAGATACAATCATTCTAACATCTTTTGTACAAAGAATAGTTGTTGAGCTGAATCATGATTTCGATTTGATACGACTTTGAAAACTTCTTTTCACAGACTCGTTCAGAATTTTTTGAATTATCTTTCATGCATGACGCAGAAGAATTTCAAACGTCGCAAGAATCATGCATCAGTTGACTCTTAACAATGCGTCATAAAGATTCATTCAGATCAATATTGAGATTTGAAAGCTTTGCACAGATCAGTTCATTCACATGAGCTCATTCAAGAAAGTTATTCTCTCGATGCAGAAACAGTAAAATATGTATATGAGGTAAATCGCGTTTTTGATACTCAATAATTCATATGATGTCAAGATATTAATCATACTGAGTTTTAAAATTCTGCAATAAAGTCTTTATCTTCTCATGAAAGACTTGCGTGATTATATTCGATTGATTCTCGACTTTCTGATTCAATTCAAGTGCAGCAATAATTTCAAATCAGTACAAGTTTGCAATATATGTTACAAACATGATAGACTTTTCGAAATGACAAGCAATGATCATGAAATTCTGATACAGTTGCTGCATTCATCTGTTCTTCTTTATGTAGCTTGATGACAGTATAATTCAATGATTTATAAGTTTAAAGTCATTATTCTTTCTAGTAATTGCATTTGCAAGATCTTTGTAAAGATCTGTGTAAATAGTCTTCTGATTATTTTAAAGAAATTTCAATTAACTTTGATCAATAATTGCAAAACAATCAACAATATACTGCTGAAATAATCGTTGATCTCTTTGTACAACAAAGTACTTGTTGAGATCGTGTCTAGATCATTCAATCAAAGAGAGCTCGAAGCTGATATGTATGTATTGTTCTTTAGAGATAGCTATAACAAGACATTAAGAATACAGAAGAGAAAGAGTGCAAGCTCTTCTATAAATAATGGCTTCAGACTGCGCTAGACTCGATACAGATGTGATGTAATAGATCAGATGTGTTTGTCTAAAAGAATGATGAAAGAAATGAATGAAGAAAGTGCTGAACAACGAGAAGAAGTGCTGAGAATGACTTAAAGAAGTGCGCTAGATTCAAACTAGGCATAGCGTCATGACTTGCTTTAATCAAATTGATTAGAGTTAGATCTGAACTCTGATCGATTCAGACATGTTTGTAACATTACTTTCTCTCTTCGAACATTCATGTTCACATGAATAGAAAAGAAATAAAAGCAAAAAATTCATCGTGTTTTCAATTTAGTGCAACTTATTCGAGTATAGCTTGTGAAATTCATTCAGAACTTTCTTCGAGTCATCGAATTTTTCTTTATCGACATAGTATCATTCGTCGTCACGATCTACTTTGATTCATTTGATCTTGTATTGTAGTCTTTCTCTATATCGTCTGAAGTTCAATATATCATCTACTTTTCAGTGCTCTTCATTCTCTTCAATGATCATCGATCTAGAGATCTCAGAGTGTTGTTCTGATAGAAGATTGTTTGATGAAGTTCGTAGATACTTCGAGCTGAACACTGAATGTATATGCTTCATGCTTCTAGATAGCTGAAGACGATAGAAGATCTCAACTTTGACTGTGATTGAATAGAGATCGAGCTGCTTGTCTTTCAAATCTTTGCATGATCTAGTGATTTTGATGTTTTCAAAGACTAATCAAACTTGATCATCTACTTCATAGATGACGTCTCGTCTATGCTTGTTCATCTGAGCTTCAGTGATCTGCTTGATCTTTTTCAATTGTTGACGATCGAAGATAAGAAGTTCGCTCATTCAAATGACAATGTCATCGATCTTTCTAATCTCAATACGTTGACGAGTTGTTTTGTAATCAGTCGTATCTGAATTGAAACTCATTCGAGAATGAAAGTCTTTATTGAAGTAAAAAGAGATCATCAAGATAGTCGAGAATGTATTGAAATTGTCACTGAATTTCATCATTGAAAGTCATTTAGCTCAGTCATTCTGCATGTAATTGCAGTAGATTCGAAGTTCGCGTTCAACATCTTGATTAGCTTGTTTTGACTGATCATCGATCTCTGAATGATAGACTGTTGATAGATTGACTTTGATCTTCAGTCATTTACAAAGACTTTGTCACGTGATTGATATGAACTGAGAGTCTCTATTCGAAACGATAGAACTGAGTAGATCATGAAGTCGATAAACGTTTCATAGCATGATTCATACTGTTTCTTCGATTGAGATGTCATCATCTTCTCAATGACAGAGAACATAGTGACGTTCTTTGAAGAGACGACATATGATCATGCAAATGACGTTATAGTTTTTCGATAGAGATAGCTCAGTGATGAAGTTCATAGCTATATCTTGTCAACGCTGCTGAGAAATCAATAGAGACTGAAGCAAATCATTTGTATCATCTTGAAATGCTTTGCTTCGCTGATAGACATGACAGTTTCGAATGTATTGTTGAATAGTTGCTCGATGATCTGATCAATAGTAGAAGCGTTGAACTAAATCAATCATTCGTTTAATGTCAGAATGCAAAATTGATGATTAATCATGAATCTTTCAAAGCAATTCTGTATGCATTTGTTTCAACATTCATAGTAGATTCTTTTTGAATAAAACGTTGTCAATGATTTGACAGTTCTTTAGCTTCATGTCATGAAGCTTCAGTTCATCTTTGTTCATAGCTTGTTGATACTCATTGCATAGTTCATTCTTCTGATTGACTAGACGTACGCGTTGATAGAGATTAGTCTCGTATTCAGATTCGATTTCGAACTTAATTGATAGAACGTCTATTCGATTCAAGATCAGTATAGTCTGAAAACAATCATTTATGTCTTTAGCTGATTCAGAACTATCGATCATCGACATTCTAGTTAAAGCATCGACTTTGAAGTTTGTTTTGCCTGATCGAAAGATAATCTGAAAGTTAAACTTCGATAGAATATTCAGATAGTTCGCTTGTCGTCGAGTCAGCTGTTTGTTTTTCATAAAGATCTTCAAAGTCTGATGATCAGTAAACATCTGAATAAATAGCTCAGTATCTTCTAGTTCGAGTCGTCAGTGTTCGAAGCATCGAATGATAGTTAGCAATTTCTTGTCATAGATGTGATAATTGCATTCAGCTGAAACCATGCTCTTGCTATAAAAGACTATCGAGTGAAGCACATTCTCGTCATCGTACTGAGATAGTATGTCGCCTTTTACATAGTTGAATGCATCGATTTTCAAAATAGCTTGACGTTTGACATTGAAATGACGTAGAACTGAAGCCGAGCTGATCTGCTTCTTTAGATTGTCAAAGACTTCGACGCAGACTTCGTTTCAAACAAAAGACGTGTCTTTTCGAGTCAGTTGAGTGAATGACTTGACTAGTTTCGAAAAGTTCTTGATGAAGCGTCGATAGAAATTGACGAAGTCAACGAAGTCTTGTATCTCTTTTAGATTAGTAGATGTAGCTTAATTGACTATAGCTTTCACTTTGATAGAATTCATGCAAAGATCTTGTTCTGATACTATGATCTCTAAGAAGACTGTTTCTTCTACGTTGAATTCGCACTTTCGAATATCTATCTGCAGATCAGCGTTTCGTAGACGATCTAGTATCATCTTGACATGTTGTTTATGCTTCTTTTGAGTCTTGCTGTATATGAGAATGTCGTCTAAATAAGCTTGGCAGAAGTCATTTAGAAAGTCTCATAGAACATCGTTCATATATTGCTGAAACGAGATCGAATCATTTGTTAATTC
>JAABUT010000451.1_pt1 | contig 67430 bp, 64 predicted proteins | sample 5559281 | NCBI WGS metagenome assembly JAABUT01 (sample SAMN10711880, study PRJNA513359) | rock metagenome | isolation source: Antarctica rocks | place: Antarctica: Victoria Land, Ricker Hills nord | collected 2016-01-04 | reverse complement strand
TCACTTTCATCATTTTCAGTCTCAAGAAGATTGCATTGTATCACATGATTTTGTCATTTGCAATTGATGCAGATCTTCTTAAAGTGCTCTGAAACAAAGTGACACTTCAAAAAAGATTGAAGATCATTTGATTATGCACATTGTGTACAAGTCACGAAAGTGACTTGTTCACAAGACTGAATCAGAACAGCGTTGATGTATGAAGATCTGTGCATTCTCATCTGATTCAAAGAAATTATTCTTCATATGAAATCAACGTTTTGTTCAGAATGAGCGAGAAGTGCATGTTCAGATCTCATATGAACGAAGATAGTAAGTTGTAGTTGTCTCACAAGAAGACAGAGAAAAACATTGATTGAAGCAGAAGCAACAAGAGCGAGAGTGTTGATGACAACAGCGATCGCGACGAGATCTCAAAGAACAAGAGCTCTTCGTACGACATGTAAATCACATAGCTCATAGACAGAATAGAATTCAACTCACATCGTTGCTGTTGCTCTTTGTACAAAGCATCATCAGCTCATACATCTAGTATTCACTGCAGCTGTTAAACTTACGTTATTGTTGTTGTTTTACGTTGTACAATGCATTGTTAATCTGTATACTCTGTACTGTACATCGTTTTACATAAGCTGTTACACTTACGTTGCTGATGATGATGATGATGATGATGATGAGATGATGATTGGTGAAAGGAGAAAGAAAGCGTTGTACGACGCTTGTGATAACTTTGTGTGAAGTAATTTTCATGCGCTAATCTATCTAGACATAGGAAAGTCATACGACTCTCATCGCATATCTGAGGGCTTGACAATAACTGCCTAATAACCCTGGTTATAATCGTGCCTGCTTCCCCTCATATATGCATTACATATCTGTATACTTTCATTATCTACCTGCACCTGTCGTTATCTTCATTGTACGCGTATATATCAATCTTTATCTCTTTTTACGATTCTTTTCATGTCTCAACGCATCTGTACTCACTGTGCTCATAACCGTCCCATTCATGAATTTCTCGATTCTAATTCAACGCGTGTTTTGAATCTTTGTTCATCTCTGCTTCGTACATGCTTCATAGCACATGCTAATTAGTTCAATAGAAAGCACTCTTCATGACTCGATACCAAACTCCCTACCAAACTCCCTACCAAACGCTCTACCGAACTCCCTACCGAATTCCCTACCAAACTCCCTACCAGACTTCCTACCAAACTCCCTACCAAACTCCCTATCGAACTCCCTACCAAACGCTCTATCGAACTCTCTACCAAACTCCCTACCAAACTCTCTACCGAATTCCCTACCAAACTCCCTACCAAACTCCCTACCAAACTCCCTACCAGACTTCCTACCAAACGCTCTATCGAATTCCATACTAAACTCCTTATCGAGCTGTCTATCGAACTCTCTACATGCTTCAAAACACGCGTTGATCGGGCGCATAACACACGTCAAACAGTGCTTCAAACAATGCTTTCTACATGGCTTTCTATCTCATCAGCTTCTTCATTGCTTTCTCTATTTACACCCCCGTTTGCTTCCCCATCGCAAAGCTTCATCGAGTCCTTCGTCTTATCTGTTTCGCATAGAAGAAAGGACCACATCAACTATTGTATGGAGAAGAGCTTGAAATAACGATAACGGGTCTCCTACATCTCATTGACTTCCCCATTGACTTTCCCATTGACTTTTCCATTGGCTTCCCCATTGGCTTCCTCATTGGCTTCCGATAGATCACATATGGAGCACTGGATAGGTCATTCATGGAGCACTGGGTATATTACATATGGAGCACTGGATACGTCACATATGGAGCACTAAGTAGGCCACATATGAAGCACTGGATAGATCACATATGAAGCACTGGGTAGGCCACATATGGAGCACTGAGTAGGTCACATATGAAGCATTGAATATACTATATATGAAGCATCGGAAGGGCAGTAGGGTTGATTTTACAAATCTGTTTCTTATTTTGCACTTTTAGGAGATTCGCGACTAAATTTGGTGAAACTCTCGGCAAATTCTAAAAAACGGCACAGGTTTCGCAATCAACGATACCTAGGTAATTAAAAAGACGTAGTGCAAAGCAGTTTCCATCGGAAATGGCGACCCCCTCGTTAAGCTGTACTGCAGCTACCTTACCTGGACCTGGAGAAACATAACTCGGTCGTACGGCTACCGCTTACATAAGCCGCCAAGGCGTGCTGGAAGGAATCGGAAGGAACGAACATCCGCTTCCGGTGTACTACCACAGTACTCTGTACGGTATCCGGGCACGCCGGGGTATTCATTGTTAGTAGAGAGTATTAAAGCCACCGTCAGGGCCGTCAGGGGGTCAGCTTCGCTCTACTAATCAACCAGTCCCCTTGTGTTTGAAGGACCTATTAACGAATAAACCCCCGGCTACAGAACGTAGTATGGCGTTCTATTGGATTCCATCCTGGAGGCGCAGCTGGGTCTGAAATGATGACAGAGTACCTTTGTGAGTTGATAGAGTGCTATTGTTGCTTGAGGCCTTCGGTCTCGGAAGGCCATGGCTAATATCCTTTTCTGCATGATATAACAAGTTAACCAAAGCCCTTCCCCATAGTATCCCGCTCCCGTAACAATATTCAGCTCGCTCCTCATTGAAGAAAGCCTTCTACAATCATGTCTCATCCAAAGCTCATCTTCGGCGCTGGCCACCTTGGGATGTCCTTCCCCACTACCGCAGAAACAATCGAGCTTCTGAGATATCTAAAGTCCAAGAATATCAACCATATCGACACTGCCCGTCGATATCCTAGCCCTAAGCCTGGCCTGTCCGAGAAGCTTCTTGGAGAATCCAAGGCCGCCGACAGTGGGTTTATCCTCGATACGAAAATCAACATTCCTGCGAATGGACCTAGTGGATCTCTGATGCAAGAAAATATCCTGGAATCGATGGAAGAGAGTTGTGCGACGTTGGGGGTCAAGCAGGTGGAATTTGGCGCTTCTATTGTAGTTCGAAGACGAGCTGATTGAGTGAGGTCAATACTTTGTACTGCCATACCCCTGATCTGGAAACGCCTGTTGAAGAGACTGCAGCTGCATTTCAAGAAGTTTTCAAGACTCGCCGGTTTATGAAGGTGAGACACTTCTTTTCACCCGCTTTCGGCGGGTTTTTCCTAACACTTATAATACACGCAGCTCGGGCTCTGTAATTACAACGCCGAGCAAGTGACGAACTTCGTAGACGCTTGTCGCAAGGCCTCTCCAATTGGACAATACCCATTAGTTCCCAAGGTCTATCAAGGTCAATACAACGCCCTATGTCGAGGCCCAGAAGAATTTCTTATCCCCGTATTGCGGAAGAATGCTGTAGTCTTTAACGCATACAGGTAAGTGGACGATTCGAATTGGTAACCCATGCTTACGGGATAAAAGTCCACTTGCTGGCGGCTTTTTAACTGGAAAATTCACATCCGGTGGAGACATTACTGGGACGCGTTTCGATAAAGGCAACCAAAGTGGAGCGTATCATCAAGGTTGGTACGACAAGCCGGTCATGCATTCGGCGGTGAAGAAGCTTCAGGGTATGATTCGTCCACTCAACCTGACGTTAGCCGAAGTGTCGTTGAGATGGTTGATTTACCATTCGGTACTTGGCGAAGAGGATGGTGTTATCCTGGGGGGAAGCAAATTCGAGCATATCGGAGGCAATGTGGCGGATATTGCCAAGGGCCCATTGGAGAAGGCTGTTGTAGAAGCATTGGACGAGATGTGGCTGAGTGTGAAGGATGAGGCGCCGTAGGCTTGCAAGGTAGGCTATCCATCATGATGAAATTAGACTTACTTGTTCAGCCCAATTCATTACATTGGCTGCAAGACTTTGGATTGGTATCTCCACTTAGGCTTTTCGACACTGTTATGTGACGGTTGAGGTTTGGTCGTAGAAAATAATAACACGGCGCTCGTAGGACGAGGTGAACGAGGGTAAGCCGTTAAAAGGTGCCATGTAAGTCTACCCGCCTTTTCATTATCCTTCCTAGATTCTCCCAGACTCTTTGCATCTCTAATTAAACACTACTTGTAGTCCACTTTAGTTTGCCTAAAGCACCCTACTATTATCGAGCATGGAAGCTAGTCTTTCCAATTCCTCCTCTTTCCAATCCACTTGACCACATAGACAAGCGCAAGCAATACTGGCACCTCGATCAAAGGTCCAACAGTTGCTGCTAGCGCTTGATCACTGTTCGCTCCGAACGTAGCAACAGCCACAGCAATGGCAAGCTCGAAGTTGTTGCTGGCAGCAGTGAAGCTTTGTGTCGCTGATAGCTTATACCCGAAGCCAAGCTTGTGCGTGACAAGTAGGGTAAAGAAGAAGACGATACCAAAGTAAACGATCAAAGGTGCCGCCACTCGGACGACGGACACGATTTGATGGACGACTTGATGCCCTTGAGAGGCGAAAAGCACAAGAATCGTGAAGAGGAGACCTATTAGCGACCACGGGCTGATCCACTTGAGGAATGTCTGATCGTAAAATCTTGGACTTGCCATATTGCGTATGGCGAAGCGAGTGATGATAGCCGCTCCTAAGGGAATGCCGAGGAACACAGCAACGCTTGTGGCAACAGTACTGTAAGACACGTGGATCGTCTCACCAGAGCGACCGATAACGGAGATGAAGAGGATCGCAAGAGGAGCGTAGAGGACCATTTGTAGAACAGAATTGATGGCGACGAGAATGGCGCAGTATTCGTTGTCGCCTCCAGCCAGGCCCGTCCAGATTAGTACCTGTTAGATTGTATTAGCTGGCTTGCTCTGTGAGGGACTTAAGGGTACGATCCTTGGGCGTACCATGGCAATGCACCTGGCTAAGCCGACCAGAATAAGACCCTCTCGAAGACCAGACTTGTCCGGTAGAAAAGCCCACGACAGGGCGAGCTGGCAATCAAGATTAGTCTGCTATTACCCTTAAGTATTCGACGAATTCGCTTTACCATGAGAAAAGGTGCTATGATCCAATTGGCAAAGACGCTGAAGAGAACCTGTACCCAAATCTCCCGCTTTCTGAAAGCAAGATGAAGTGTCTCGTACTTCACTTTGCACAATATGGGGTACATCATGACAAGTAATCCTACCGCTACAGGGTTGTCAGTGACTCTACCAATCCTCAGCAAGAGGTGATGCTACCTATGGGAACAGAGACACCGACAAATTTCCCTTTCTGCAGCGCAGGACCGGTGTTGGTCACGAAGTTCCCGAGGATAATACCGATCGCCATAGCCAAGAATATCCAAAATGCAAGAAATCGGTCAAGAAGACCAAGGCTCTTGAATGCCGAGACCTTAGTGGAAGGACCTTCGTCTTCTTGCTTTTCGACATCTGTGACGGGCAGCTGAGGGTCACCGCTGGGAAGGGTTGGCACTGGCTCGGACGAGGAGTTCTCTGGGACGGGATTGGACTTTTTGGAGAGCCTATCTTTGAACATATTGACCAGAATAATTATATGAGAGCAAGCTCACGATCTTTACTTTTATCTTCCTCAGGGCCAAGGTAGGGAAAGAATGATATTGGGGATAGAAAAGCGGTGGATGTATATGATAGGTGCGATCGGATTTATATCTTAAGCGTGCCTTAAAGAACATTCCACCAGTCGGCTGACAGCCTTTGCACTTCCTTCCCCAGTCCAATCGATTACTGTATCGAGGTGGTCCAGGCGGTAACCAAGATCTGTGCAATGACAGTGACATCCTCGCGAACGCTCATTGGATAGTCTATTCATATCTAGATCGATCCGGGAAACTGGTAATACCACGTGAGGGGTACACTATGTGGTATGTTAGATCACGCTGGATATTGCATCATGCGAACCACACATAGGAGCTTAAGATTTGAGATGGAGTGCAGTGGGTAGCACAGGAGTGTAGAATAGAACTAAAGCTCAGCGGAACTAAATAGTGGTGGGAGGGCTGACTAATTCAGCCCCCACCCGGAAGGAACAAGCGACCTCGATCCACAATAGCTACTGCTTAGGTTGGTAACAGAAAGCTACCTATGCCAGAGAGTACGCCAAAGCTAAACGCTTGAAGCACATTCGAGAACGTTCGTATGTCAATGGCCATAAATAAGGGCTCAATAACTTCTTCAATGTGTCAAATGACTTCAAATCATATTCATGCGAATCGAGAAATACATATTCGACTTAATATAGATGACACTTATAAGCCTAATTTTTTATACCTTTTTTTTATAAGAAAATTTGCATTTTTTCAAGATTATGAATTTATGATTTGCTAAATGACTTTGAATTAATACTTCGTAAATATGGTTTATTCATAATACTGAAAGTCATGTGATTCATAAACATTTTTGATTACGAGTATTGTAACTTGTATTTATGATAAAATAATACTTTATAGTGAAATTAATAATACTTTAATAAATTATAAAATATATATATAAAATGTAATGAAAAAGTTTGACATGATATCTTCAACCACAACCAGCAACGCAGCTACAACAACCTAGTCATTCCAGCTCAATCCCCCAACTCCCTCACTCCTTCCTTATATTACCCTTTCTTCTCCCTTCCCCGGCGCCCCCCAACCCACCTACAGTATGCGCACCTCCACTCCCAACCAAATCCCCGCATCCCCCTACCCCTTCCCCTTCGACTCCTCGCTGTCCCCGCAGACAACCGCGCTGGTGGTGATCGACATGCAACAAGACTGTATGCACTAAATTTCCGTCCAAAACACTTCCTCGAATGATGTTTTAACCGCCGCCCCCCCCAACCCAAGAAAGAAAAGACGAAAGCTGTTTCTGACTGGAAATAATCACACAGTCTGCTCGCCCGGCGGGTACCTGGAGAAGCAAGGGTATGACATTTCGCCCGTGCGAGAGATCATCCCTCGGGTCCAGCGACTGCTCGCCGGGTTCAGGAAAGCGCGGTTTCCGGTCTTTCACACGCGCGAAGGTGCAAAGCTCCTTGTTTATTCATTTCTAAGCACCAAACCCCCTCGCATACGATATCCTCATCCATCCCGCTCACCAAACAAAGTTCAAAACCATCGCTATTAACACCCCTTCCCCCCTCGCGCCAGGCCACCCCCCCAACCTCTCCACCCTCTCCCCCCGCGAACTCTTCCGCTCCCGCAACAACCCCTCCGCCCTCGGCATCAACTCCCCCGGCCCCCTCGGCCGCCTCCTGATCCGCGGCGAGCGCGGTCACGACACCATCCCCGAGCTGTACCCGATGGCGGGCGAGGTCGTGCTGGACAAGCCGGGCAAGGGCGCGTTTGCGCACACGGACTTTGAGAGCTTGCTTCGGGAGAGGGGGGTGCGGAATTTGGTTTTTGCGGGTGAGTCTACTCCCTCATGAGAGAGAGAGGGGGGACGGGTTGGGGAGAAGGTGGGTGGGCTGATGATGGCATGGTAGGGGTGACGACGGATGTGTGTGTGAGTAGTACGATGCGGGAGGGAAGTGATCGAGGGTTTGATTGTTTGCTGGTGCGGGGGTGCACGGAGGCGGCGGGGCCGGGGATGAGGGAGGCGGCGATGGAGAGTGTGATGGCTGAGGGAGGGATTTTTGGGACCGTGGCGGAGATGGAGGATGTGCTTGAGGTCTTGGAGGGGTGGGTGGGTGGTTGTTGAGGGTACTGTATGAAAGGGGAGGGGGGAGGTTGTGGGGGTTTTCGTGCTTTTGGGAGGGCGCTAGGGGGGGGGGGGGGGGGGGGGTTGTTTTGGTTGTTGGAGAGGCGTGAGGAGCGAGGAGAGTGGTGATGCTGTTTGAAGACTTGAGCACCTGCTACGATGAAGGGGAAAGCTAGAAGCCTTTCCAAGCAGTGCAATACGAAGAGACACTAGCTCATGTTCACTCTTATCATTGCAGTATTCCCTGCCATCGATCAATATATTCTATTAAGCTATCAACTATCTCGACGTTCAAGATGAAGATAATAATCATCATCTTTACTCGAATGTTTAAATTCGTTGGAAATGAAAAAAGCGAAAGAAGAACGATGAACAAGAAGTGGCAGAAATGCTTACTTGATGTAGATAGTTGAATCAACGACGAAGATAGAGAGAGATAAGTTGCAACAATTAATGTCAACTTAAGCCTTGAAGTTTCATGTCAATAGGCGAAAATAAATAAAAAACTAGATTAAAGAGTTCGAGAAAACAGAGTACAAGCAATAATTGTGAATGAAGTTCTTTATTACAGCATATTAAAGATATATAAATGTAAGAAAAGAAGAAGCAGACACAAGAGCAGAAAGAAAGAACACAATCATCTTTAAACTTTTACATCGATTACTCTTAACTGACAACGAGATTCATCTGTACATGATGTCGACTACGAATCTTTTGATTCTATTCTGTGTTCGAATAGAAGTTAGAAGAGTCAAGAGATCTCAATTCGATGCAATTTGAACAATGTTAGAACGTTGCGTGAGCAGAAAAGTCGATCGTGCAGAGTTTTCATCTACGCGACAGCATTCTCTCTAACAGTCACAATCGATCTACGAAGAAGATTAATGACATGTCGATGTCAGTAAAAGATGAAAAGATATCTAGTGAAAAAGTCGATCTCAGTATGAGAATCATGATTACAAGTGATCGAAGAATTTGCAATTCGTCGATCGCGTCGATATACTGAAACGTCTTCATCACATCGACGATGTCGTCGAGTAATTGATGAAAAGATATCAGATAGAATAGTTGATCTCAGTCTGAGAATCGTGACTACAGTGCTCAAAGAAGTAGTGACTCGTCGATCACGCTGATATACTGAGAGAGCTTGAGCTCATCTTCTTTACTTGACGTCAAGTCATATATCTATCTACGTGAAAAATTGAGAGCGCAGAAGAATGATCAGAACGCATTCTTCTCTATTGATCAGAGTCAAATCATTTAACGATTGCGATCGCACGTCTATACTAACAATTCATTCAACGTCTACGTGACACAAGTCAAATCAAGAGAAGGAAAGAATTATTCAGTACATCACACTCTATCTTTTCATCGTGTGCGTCTCTCTTTCATCATATATTTCTCTGCTCAATGAATGACAATCATTGAGCGAGAGAACGCAGCTATCGACTACAACCACGAGCATCACGGGTGCAAAGGAAACGTCTTCGTCTTCGAACCGAGAATCGGACCGAAACATCGTTTGTAAAGAATACTATCTATGAAGAGCAGAGCAAGGACGATGCGGCATAATCAAACAGCACAGACACTCTCACCAAGGATTTACTAGAGCGTCACGCGCTGGATAGAAGCTATAGGTTCAAACATGATACATAGCCTCAAAACTCACTGTCTCGGCGGCGTCGAAGTCGCCGTATAGTCGGCGAGCGGTTTTATTCCCCAGAGGGTTTTGTCCGTTCATATAGATAACATAGTTTCCCCCATGGGTCGGACCTAAACCGATGTCACAAGGGTGTATGAATTTAAATCCAAAAAAATCGATTACCCTTAAAAAACCACTACCACATCCCTATTCATTCTCTCACCCCCTCTCATTCTCAAAACACACATCCAACCCCCCACCTACAACCCCCCATCCGCACCTCCCCCCGGACCCCCTCCACCCGAAGACGCCGTATCACCCGTCCCACCACCCACCGTACTGCCTCCTCCCCCTCCTCCTCCTCCTCCTCCACCATTCACAGAACTCGAACCCTGTTGCGAACTTCCATCCGTACTACCGCCGGCCTGGCCGTTCACAGATGAAGGCTCTGATTGGGTCGAGCCGCCCGAGACGGCCTGGTTCGATCCTCCACCGGAGGATGAGGATGTGGCGCCGTTTGCACCGTTGACGGGGACTGTGCCTAGGTTGTCGAAACCGCCGTTGGCTTGAGCACCATTGGCCTGAGCGCCGTTGGCTTGGGCGCCGTTGGCCTGGGCGCCGTTGGCCTGGGCGCCGTTGGCCTGGGCGCCGTTGGCCTGGGCGCCGTTGGCCTGGGCGCCGTTGGCCTGAGCACCGTTGGCTTGGGCGCCGTTAGCCTGAGCGCCATTCGCCTGAACGCCGCTGCCAGCAGAATTAGCGTTACCGTCGCTGTTACTGCTGGAGCTACCGGCCTGGCCATTGGCAATGCCATTGGGAGTCACGCCGGTTGTGACGCCGTTGCCCTGGACCCAGCCATTGCCGTTGGTGTTGACGGGCCACCAGCCGGAGCCCCCGTTGGCATTATTGATGAAGCCGCGCCAGTCGCCGCTGTCGCCACGAGGGCGAAGCTCGTTGGCGGCGGATTTGATCAGGTCTTCGCGGGCGTTAATCTCGTTGCGACGTTCGTTGGCCAATTGACCAAGGTCGTCACTAGGCGTGAGGGGAAGAGCGGCGGCGAGGGTGGGGAGGAGGTAGAAGATGCGGAGGGAGGTGAGGAGGTTGACCATCTTGGCTGCTGTGAGTGATGGAGCTCAGCGACGTTAGATGAAGCCTTGAGTGGGCAAGGTAGAGGGCGAGTGGAAAATGGGTCGAAAGCAGTATCTCGAGGAGTTGTAATTATGAGAATATAATAGGGAAACGATGAAAGCTTTTCGAGCAATAAAATCAAAAAGACCAGTCTTTATAAGACGCTTCGAGTAACCCGAAGGATCTGGACTGTCCTCTCCACCAGGGCAAAAAACCTGATGCTTACCCTGACGCGGCTCGGCTTCTAGGCAGTGTAAGCCAGACATCGCAAACGAACGTTCTAGTTGCCGTTATGCTGATATCCATAGGGTGTCTCGAAGAGGTAGAGGTGTAGCTTGAAGAGGTAGTGTTCTGATGGGGGCTGCGTTTGATGTATGTGCTTGAAACGTTCGGTTAGAATCTTTTCCATACTTGCCGGCGAACTCGGTCTGGGGTGCAGACTTCGGGACGTGAACAATGATACAACATCAAATCCAAACGTGAAGTACAATCAATACCGAGGTGTAGAGATGTCAGTGGCAAGTTGAAGTAAGCATCCCTCAAATGGTCAAATGGTATGAATCTTGAAGTACTGAGGACTCACGACGACATGGAAGATTGAACAACATATCGGGGTCGCTCGACGGACTTGACACTAGGTGATTGGACCTCATTGCGCTGATATACGAGGAATCCGTTTAAGACTTGATCACAAGACCTTGCTCGAAGCCTTGCATACTTCGATTTACCAGTTGGTTTGAATTAAGAGAGAACCCAGGATACAAAACAAAGAATATGCAGGTCCTCAGGGGCCAAGGGACGGGACGAAGGGGCAAAGCGCGGGAAGAGACGGGGGAACTTCCAAGCGAAGTCCCTCTTGGGAACGAAATGGGAGATATGCGAAGAGGTTTGGTGAACAGCAAGAAGATGTGATGGTGCGAAACGCTATGAGACGTAGCACTTCAGGGTCTCTGTCGCGCATGCATAGCTTTGTTGTGGAGAGAGCTCACAAAAACCACTTCATCGTGCGTAGTCTACCCACGATCATTGGACGAGACTCTCCGAATGTGCTTGATAGCCGACTTTTACCTGCAAAGATCGCCGCGGCTCATCTACCCACTTGACACCATTATCATTATACGTTTACCAATAATTCGATGTGTCGCTGAAGCCCCCAGCAGCCAGCAGATCATCGACGTTGATAAGATCTACCCCCTCGGCCGTAAGCTGTCGCCAAATCCCATTCCTCGTACTGATCGGCCATCCCGGCTGATCCCAGTATCTCACCTTAATCCCCTTTGTATGTGCCATTGCCACCTGTGATTTTAGCAATGACAGCTGCGTGGTATTGAGCGATGTGCCAAGCACAGGGCCGAAGTTGGCTTCGAAGTCTGTCGAGGCGATGGGAGAGACAAGGGAGGTGATGTTGGAGAAAGTGGTGTTCAGCTTGGGTATTGGGGCGTCGTAGAAGTAATAGCGGGGGGTAACAGGTTGGACGTGCTCAAGGGGAGTGTTTCCGGTGCCGATAACGGTCACGGCGCCTAAAGTCAATTGGTTACTGCTGTTTACGGTTGAGAGCCAGCCGCCAACTCGACTAGATTTCGTAAGTTCGAAAACAATCGGTGTAGCATGGATCGAACTTACAGCGGCTCCAAGGCGCGCACGACATAAGGCCATGTAGTTGGGCCGTCGGTCTTGACATCAACGAACAGGTATAGCGTCTGGGACCCATCCGTATCAAAAACTCCGTTATGTGTAGGAGAGGATTGGAACCGGGACGTTGTGGGGTTCTGCCGATGGAGAGTATCCAGGATGGGGTTGATATAGAGGGACTCAAAGGTCCGGCCTGTAGTCAAGGCACTTCTCTCGTGCCCAACATATAGGGTGCCATTGTAAAGCCAGACATCGGACTCCACAGACACTGCACCCACCGAGAGCGCGCTGTAGAAAGGCACATCTCGCCAGTAATCGTTGTGACTGTGGATTCCTTTCTGTAGTCGGACAGGTTAGCTTGGGAGCGCGAAGGTAACGCGATGCGCTTCTCACCGGCACAATCCCTTGGGTCAGGCTTGTGGGATAGTTATAGATGCCCTGATGGGCCTTGTCTAAGATACTTTGCAGCGCGGTGGAGACATCAGGCGTGGAACTGGCAATTGCTGTAGCTGCGAGCGCAACGGGCGCAAGGACACAGGACGATAACATTCCGATAGAGAATGGCTGGAGATCTCTTGCGTAGAAGAGCGGCCTTGCCGAGATGTCGCTGCATCATGAGCGATGTATATAAAGGCCATGGTGTTGGTGGTTGAGGGGTTGAAAGCGTTATGTTGGAAGTCCGTCCATGAGGTTCAACAAAGCTCATCCAAAGAAAAGCCACACGTGCCTTTTGAAGGCGGCCACAACCACGATTCACCAGGAACACTATTCTCATGACACAAGGACGTTGCACCGTATGCAAATTTCATTGGGCAAGCCTCACTACATGTACTAGTATTTGTTCACACAGTCATCACGGTCATTCTTGCTCATCTACACTACAGACTCATAAGCCGTTCCATCAGACCTGCTCCTCCACCCATCTCTCATCAACCCTTCCGGAATGTAAAGGCCTCTCGCTGCCAAACCACGGATAGATTCTGTCTGGTTCTTCTGGCCAGCCGGCCCTCGTCCCTTCCTGGTCACTGAATCCTTGCATTGGCAAGATAGTATCATCAGTTGATGTAGTATGGTATGTATTAAGGGGCCTCGTGGGGAAGTGCTTCTCTCTCACTGCCCCTGCCGGATCCAAGCTTTCAGTGCTAGGACCACCTTTCGATGGCCACATCAGCTGGCCGCTGGTACCGGCTGAGGCCTTGGCGTTTGAAATGCGTAGGCGTCCGGTGTAGTGGAGGTAGATGGGGCGGGCGAGAGTTGCGTTGGCGCATAGGATGCCAATATTTACCTCAGGTCTGACGAGTCACACATTGTTAGCATGGAAATCATAGCGTGCATTGAGATCTAGGATAGTAGCTTACAATCTCCAACCCACATTGGCAACGGTAGTCCCTACATGAGGTAGAATAGTCAGCAAAGCCCGTTCTCGATAGAGACAGCTTCGATAACTCACAGGTCAGATCGTCCTTGGTCAAGACCGACGACAGAGCAGTTCGGACCGTGCAACAGGCTGCGGTACTGAAGGTTCATCTCAGTCAGTAAAGGTGTTCTTCATAGTAACAACAACAGTGTCACGTACATCACTCCCAAGCCCATAAGTATACACAGGGCAATCTTTGTCCGTGAATTCATCTGGAGTGTCCTGAGAATGATGATAGGAAAGCTCGCCAGGATGAGATCCGTTATGACAGAGAAGACTGCCATTAATTAGCAACAGCGAGAGGAAGCCCGATTCTGATGCACAAGTTACTTACCCGCCTGGGCGATGATAAGTCTCTCCACCTGGCCCTTCCCCAGACACACGCCATCGACTCCTAATTCCCAGTATGACCTCAGTGGCCTACAGACTCCTAGGAACAGGAACACGCAAGTCATGTGAAATACGATGAGGATGCCTATCAGCGCATAGACGGGCCGTCTCAGCCATCTCTCGACCATGATCCGGAGGAGAAACAAGCAGATTGAGATTTTGGTGAACATGAGCGTCAAGAAGGTCTGCATCCAGTCGACCCAAGAGAATTTCTGGAAATGTCGGCGCTGAGTTGGCGTAAGGTAGTATTCATGTCTACCGAGGCCGTTTAGAACCTCCAGCAGTATCAAGATGGCGCCGACGACGGTCAAGACCTGTCATTCATGAAAAGAAGTCGCGTGAGCTATGCTCTCTTGTGGTAAACTCAACCCATGACACAATGATAAGGCAGAATAACTATATCGTACCATGGCCGCGATCATGCTATAATCACTAAAGCATCATCAGCAATGTACACTTAGCCAATGTAGTGATCCGACTTACTCCCATCCTATGTTGCGTGTTATCTTTGTTCGGACCACCACTCGAGCCACGGTTGAGATCAAAGCAGCCAAGACGAAGGACATGCAAACGGCCAACAGTGCCCATCCCTGATCTACGTCACCCCCCTTCGGTTGAGGAAACACGACTTCCTGCATCGACAATGAAGGTCTGACACCTTAGGGACTTTGCTGTAAGGTACGCAAGGCACATGGACAGATGGGGGCCTGTTTTGGTTTCATATGCGACCCAGAGGTTTTGCGAAAGAGATTAGAGCCGAACATGGATCGGGGCGAGTAGCTTGCGTCTTATTGTTTCCAAACGTAACCCTAACGAATTGCCCATGGCTTGTTGTTTGGTGTAACGAATCAGGTCAGGCATGAGGCAAGCTCTTGGTCTAGTGTGGCAAGTGGCAGCCATTGTACCTCTTCAAGATACATTCTACAGTAGTTGTTCTCTGTTCTCCATGACATCGACGGTGGACCGTGCTCTGCATCCGTATGCAGATAAACAATCCGGGGGATCCAGATCTTGAAGGTCCCAATCGCACATTTGCCTGCATTATGCATAATCCTCCGAATGGGCTTTGTGCTGTGGCCATGGGCCATTATGCGCTGATAGGCGCGGCAGAAGCGATGACGCGCACATGCGTCACATGGAGGCCCGTTCTCGATCAAAACCAAAAGCAAAACTAAGGTACCGAGCCGTCCCGCTACCAAGTGCCAGGAACAACGATGGGAACTTCGATAAAGGTAGGAACCAGTCGATGAGTGCTTTTCCTTATTTGCAGTCAAGGTGGACACTGGAGAGGTGTTCGAATGGCGATAACACCACCGAATCCGAAGTGTGGTACCTGTAAAAGCAAGATGCAGACACTTGAATCCCGCACTCTCTCTGTGTAGTTGCCAAATGATGAAGTCATAATGGACGGAGGTAGGATCGAAAACAGATAGAGGTCCGGCGTGCCTTGTGGGCTGCTTGAGCACCCCTGCGCAGAAGTATCTTGTCCTGTTTGCGTACGGAGGGTAGAGAGCCAAGCCACGTAGAGATTGCGAACTGGATGGAAGGACTCCTCTTTTGCTTGGAACGCCAGTTCGAGTCAGTCAAGAAGAATTGAGCAAAGAACCATATAAATCTGGCCAATCTTGCCATTTCATACTCAAAATGCCACATCGTTTGAGAGCCAGCCTGGTCGTTAATGGTTGCTCACTCGCGTGAGCACACTCTGACAAGGTTGGTCGAGCACCTGAACTATTGCATCAAAGTGCATTGTTATTACGTAAAAGTATATAAGATTAGCTTCTTGAAAGATCAAGGAAATGGTACCACAGATCGTAATCCCATACGACACTGAACTTGGACCAGCATCAATCATCGTACCAGAGAACCCGTTGGCTCTTTACCAAGGCTGTCCCTCAGGTCCGAAATCTGCATGGAGGCCAACACGGAGGAGCGTTCCGGCTTCAATCTGCTCCTTATGAGACTCGAGCTCGTCGACGTCCCAGTTTGCCGTAACGAAACGACCACGGAGGTAGTCAGCCCTTGGCGAAGCGAGGTAGAGGTTGAAGGCTGCGGCGAGCTCGACTGTGTGAAGAATATTATTTCTGAAAAATCTTGGAGGCCTGGTACTGGAGACTTACGCGTGTCAAGGGTGGGCATTCCCCTGCCCGCAGACATGTCTGTAAGGACAATGCCAGGGTGGACGGAGAATGCTCGGATCTTGGGGCTCTCTACAATAGTTGTCTCAGTCAGCGGCTACCTTCTATCTGGAACAACTCTTTTCAGACGTACCTGCGTGAACGAATTGCGTGATCTTCGCCACTCCAAATTTCGAGACAGCGTACGACGAAGTGCCGGGGTATTCTTTCATGCTAATCATGGAAGAGACATTGATGATTGTTCCAGGCTCTTCTTTGCCAGATGCCGAGAGCGAAGCGACATATGCGTCTGTCATTGCGTAGGTTCCGAAGAGGTTGGTTTGCTATAGTTACAAGTTTCATTAGCTGGTGTTCAGTTTCCATGGTGAGGAAACACCTTGCCTGAACGGACCACCAATTTTCAACATCTTCACCACCAATTGCTGCCATTCCGGTGGCTTTACCAGCATTGTTGACGAGGACATCGATCTTGCCAACTTTTTCGGCGACCTCTTTCCACAAAGACTCGACCGATGCTAATTTGGCGATATCTGCGACGATCGAAGTTACGTCTGTCTGTGGGCTTATAGCCTTGATCTCTTCAACGGCAGTTTCGAGCAATTCTGGTCTCCGGCCTGTGATGGTGACGGTTTTGGCACCAGCCTGAGCAAAAGCTTTCGCTGTGGCCTAGAAATCCGTCCGTCAGATCTCAACTTCTTTATCGAAGTCACTTTATCAAGACACTTACAAGTCCAATGCCCGTTCCTCCGCCACTAATCAGGATATTCTGGCCGGTGACTGCCATGTCGGGCCTGTCAATTGCTATGGCCGAGTAGACATCATGGGGGATTGCTTTTGTCAACTTATAGTCTGCGTACCAGTCCATTGCGGGGGTAATTCAGGAGGAATGGATTAGAGTTTTGGTGTGGGATTGTTCAAACGTATGTAATTTAATGCTAATGAAAGGGCTCGAACTGTGAAATCTGAAGCTGTGTGCTGATTTAGTAGAAGACTGGAGACTGCAGGATAGACGAGAAGGGAGAGACGGGTATCTTATAGATGCATTTCCCGCTACGAAGGTCGTGCCTTCTGCCATGAAGCTGAGGCCGAACTTCGAACAGCGTGTCAACTTGGATGGAGATATGTAAGATTGTTGCAACGGGACAACATTACCTCCGTTACTAGCCACCCAGCACCAGCAAAGCTCGACGACCCTGAGGTAAGCATTCGGAGTGATTAAGATGAATAGCAATGTATATCTGACATGACCAAAATACTTCGCGAGTATGACCAGGAAAGTTGGGCCGCGGTTCGTCCAAATGGATTACTAAACCTGCCAGCGCTGGACCTTTCCATCCTAGCGTGCGCCGACTCAAATGTAACTCCACGCTGAAGCTTTTGATTTATAAGAATGATAATAATTTTGATGAGTGGAAAGATATACTGAGAGCTCGGTGGAGCGGAGCAACCCTTCACCGACGGTAGGCTACTCAGGCGGATGCAAATAGATGCTGAGGCCGTGGTCATAGTAGATATGAGAAACAAGACACTGATGTTGCTGAATAACACACAAGCTGCCATGCTCGGCTGTTACATCTTGATAGGGTAAGGTAGGGTCGCAAAATCCAAGCAAGGCTATCCGTCTTATATAAGAGTAAGACATAGACAGCATCGATTCAAAGAAAACATTTACATCGCCTTCTCTCAATCCGTCTACATACTTAGATCATCTCCCTGCACCTCAAGCAAAAATCAATCGGAAATCCAGAGAATATCAGATCAGCTTACCTTCCAGGACAATGGGAAAGTCGGTCTTGATTACAGGATGCAGTGAAGGAGGCATCGGTGATGCGCTTGCAATAGAATTCCACTCAAAGGGCGCTCGTGTTTTCGCCACAGCGCGGAATCTTAGTAAGATGAAGCACCTCAAAGCCATGGGAATAGAAACCTTGTCACTTGATGTGACCTCGCCGCTCTCGATAGACACTGCGGTGGCCACCATAGATAAGGCAACTGGGGGAAAGCTAGATATCTTGGTCAACAATTCTGGCATAGGTAGGTGTCTTGCAGCTTTTCGAGCCTACCTATGTTCTGATCTTGACTGACACGGTGCGTCCATGATACAGGCTATTCTATGCCAATCCTTGATTCTGACATGAACACCGCAAAAGACATATTTGAGGTAAATGTCTTTGCCGTAGTCGCTCTCACTCAAGCTTGTGCTCCGATGGTCATCGCGTCAAAAGGCAAGATCATCAACATTTCATCCGTTGGCAGCCGCGCTTCTCTCCCTTGGATGGGTAAGTCTATCTTGATTTGCTATTAGTGATAGCTGGGCCATGCCTTCCTTTCGCCGCTGGTCCGATACTGATAAGTAAAAGGGCTTTATAATGCAAGTAAAGCCGCCGTCAGTGCGATTAGCGATACCTTGAGGATGGAGCTAGAACCATTTGACGTGCAAGTCATTACTGTACATACCGCTACTCGGCCTCGTCCGATATCACGACTAATGCAAGAACAGGTTGTGGCTGGCACTGTAAAGACCCGCTTCTTCGCCAATCAAGCACAATTTGAGTTTCCCAAAGGTTGGCCCGTGAACGCCAATTTGGTAAGGTTGATTTCCTGTTAATGATCGAGCAGACTCCTTATACCAGCCAATAAGCGCAGAGGCCACGAAATCTCTTACTGCAGAGGAAGTCACCTCCACCGCAATGAATTCGCAGGATTTTGCGGCTGGTGTGGTAGCCAATGCTCTGAAGACGAAGTCTACTGCATACTACTGGCGTGGAGGAAATTCCACCCTCGTATGGTTGATAACTACACTTCTTCCTCACACCTTTCCAGTAAGGAATTTTGCCAACCATTATGGCGATCTCCAAGAGTTTCACACTGACGGGTTTTAGGATTCAATGCTCGCTAAGGCAGGAAAGATTAGCCTGCTGCGGGAGAGAAGACAGAGGGTCTCCGCTAAGTCGATCGATATGTAGGCTGATCCACAATGGGAGTGTGGGGCGCAATACTTCGACGTCGACCATCTCTCGGTTTTATGGTACCCTCGATCTTAGAATTGTGTGGCGCCCAAGATCCCTTTTGACTGTGGTGTCGTAGTTTTTATATGTAAGAATAGCGTGTATCTTCGTTTCGGCAAGGGATTTTGGGGATACGTTCAGGTGGTTGCGATACAATTTCGACACTATACGGACGGGGGCTCGATGTTACTATGATCAACACAATGTCTGAGCGAAGGTGGGAGCCATAGCGGATAGCCTTAGCCTCTGCCCACGGCGTTAATTTGATCTTTCTCTACCTTCAACGCATCTCAATCTGTTTGAGGTTTCGTGACCACTACCAATTGTTATATATCCAGATGATACCGTTTTTGGACGCTCGGCAGAACGTGAAAGCAGACCGAAAGAGACGTGAGGTTCTTAACAGTGTAAGCCTTGGTAGTTTGCCAGAGCCTTGAAACTATTAGATCCATGGTCTACGTAATTAGTGGGCCGAAGCGGTTGAGCACAATGTGCGGCAAGGTGTATTGCGGGAACATGCCATCATCTTGCTTTCTCTATAGCTTTTCTCCGATCCCGATGCTCTTGCACGCTTGTATTGTCCCATTCCGAACGCATTCGCTTACTCCCAGCTTCTTTTCCACCTAGATGTACCAGAGCCAAGGGAATTGTTCGTGTGTGCGTCTTGAATGGCCTGCTTAGATTGGAAGGATGTCGTTCGGATGGGTAATCTACAGAGGATCGAGCCACGGTTGGAACGTACAACGTTGTACAGTGGTGGTGACGAGTAAAGGTGAATTGATCGCTTCCCTCCAAAAAAGGGCAAGATCCTGCACAACGCCCGCCCGCAATGTTAGTAAGCTCTGAGAAAGTGCTGAAGCATTGCTGTAAAGAATTCCAATTGTTGGCGTTGCCTGTGTGGTCCTCGAGAGTTACATATGTACCTCAAGGTACCTTAGGGAGTTAGGCCTCCCTCTTTAGTCAGCGACGACTAAACAAACTTACTATTGTTGACCTCTGTGTGACCAGATCTGCATTTAAATATGTTGGAATAAAATATGCAGGGCCGGATCGAATGATAAGATTCCTAATTGATTGCACGTTTGGCTGTTCATGGCCATGCTCTCTACGATGACCGGCTGTTCTTTTTAGATTTCGCCCCTTGTGTGGGCTGTTCGACAGCACCCCAAATCTTACTGCGCGAGGTCCACTTCCTTCGACTTTAGGGTCCTTGGCTATGCACACAAGCTACACTCTGAAGCAAAACTACAAGTAGAACTTTTTGATGCTGATATTATCACACGAGACCATGGAGAAATACTTCCGACAGAAAATTAATGAAGGCTGCGATCTTGCTTCGGCTGAATGCTTGGGCCTCATGCTCTAAGCAATACCTTAGGGTTCCGATGTCTTGGGGGCCAAAGATTAAGTTATGTAACTGTACCTGTTATGCCTATGTACAAACATACTGGCTTCAACGGCGAAAGCAGGCGAAGTGATGCTGGCCCCCAAGTTGTCGAGACCAAGATCTTGTCGCGCATGTGCAGCTACATTATTGCCCAGCAGTCACGAGAAGACTCGCATCCACTAGAAACTCAATATGCAATACTGCAGGCAACCAGGCACCACTCTCGACAAATATTTCCTAAATGAGCAGTTAAATTCTCGCACATAATGCAAAGCTGCAACCTTACAAAACCTACTGGGAGGTTTTCGTAAGACTGGCAATGATTATCTGATGCCACGCGCAAAGCTGTTGGTGTTCTTGAGAAATTGCTTGTCTCGAGTCCTCTGATTGTTGACAGCCTTGTTGATGGGGCGCTTCTTGCGACATGTTGTCGTCTTTCAACTTCACTCATTCGCCCAATGTTTGTGCAACATGTCTGACCTGCAAGTTGACGGTTCTGGTAGCGGTTTTGCCGAATGCCAGCAATTGAGGGGCTGGCAGAAAGTATGATTTGTATTTGAATGGACAGTATTTGGCAAGGCCTGCGCACCCGAAATCGTGCAGACAGATAATGTTGATACAGAAGTGTGGCCCCCAAGTTCGTGTAGGCGACTATTCTATTCACCGAACTAAGTTGGGAAACAGAGTTCCTCTGCTTGAGTATATCTTTGCAGACCTCTCCGTTGATTAGGGAGTCTCTTAGGTCCTTCCATAACACCGACTGGCAAACTAAGGTAGCCTAACCAACTAGAAAACAAGATATCATGGATCCAGCTTCGAATTCTCACCAACATCAGGCCGTGGGAGGCTTGCCTCCTCCACCGGGTGTGGTTCCTGATTTCAGCAACCCTACTCTTGGCTATGTTGTAGCGTCAGTTACGGTCTGCCTATCAATCACTACATTGGTTGTCTGGATCCGAATGTACACAGTCTTTCGTATTATCAAATTGCATGGATGGGCAGACTGTAAGTATCTCCTTACGGCCGCAAACTGGATCTCGCCACTGCCTTGTCCTTGAACCTCCTCTAATAGCTGGCAGACACATCCTTCATTGCGTGGGTATGCTATACTATGCTCCCCGGTTGTCGAATGCAAGCGCGTAATTGATCATTTGCAGCTCGGTTTCCTGGGATTCTGTAGTAGTGATATTGCAGGAATGCATTGGGGTGGTGGAAGTCACCAATGGAATGTTACCCTATCAAATCTTATACGATTGCTGAAGGTATTATGACCACTCTGGTCCTGTCAATCATCATGGTGGGAATACTAAACAGCTTAGTTAATCAACTACGTTGAGATAACTTACGGACCCATCATATTCGTCGCAAAGCTTTCGATCCTACTCCAGATTCGACGCCTATTCACTTCGAGCGCTAAAGACCGCTTCCGAAATGTGGTTGATGCTGTAATTTGGCTTAATGCGCTCTTCTATCTTGCAGACCTATTTGTTGAGATCTTTCAGTGTGTGCCACGAAGCAAGATTTTCAACCCTGCCATACCAGGACACTGTGTCAACATTAATGACGCTGTCATTGTAACGGCCTGTATCAACATTACATCCGATATCTTGATCTTTGTGCTACCGATGCTCAAGATTTGGCGGTTGCAAATGCCTTCCAGGAAAAAGGTCGGAGTCTCGGCTGTGTTCGCACTTGGATTCCTGCAAGTACTGTCGAACACTGCCATATGCACGGCTAAAGCTAACTGAATGGTAGTGCCTGCCTCTCTGCCGTTGCTCGCCTAATCGCAAGCATTCATACAGCAAATAGTAAAGATCTATCATATGAAATAATGAGTCTCGCTCTCTGGTCGTATGTATTTCCCAAAACCCGGCAAGACTTGCTCTTCATATCGTTGACTATGTTCAGAGATGCTGAGGTGGGCTGTGGCATCGTTTGTGGCTGTCTACCAGTCTTCCCGGCTTTCTTTCGCCACTTTAGGGTCAAAGGTTCCGAGGCAACTCCGCATATCAACACACATCTCCGAGAGAAAGTAAACGGCTCCTCCAATTTTTCAACTGATAGACGCGTTATCGCCTGGGGGGAACCTTCAAAAGCACGCGCCATCAATAGTAGGTATGTTGAACTGGACGACTTGAAAGCAGATGTATAGGTTTCAAGCAATGTTTTAAGGTGAGATGCCCGAGGTTGCAATTGTTCAAAGCAATGCTGATAATGAGAAGTCACTCCTTGGGGCATAAATATTGAAATTTCTACTCTGCAATGTGTTGTGACGACAACGACATAGGAGATCTTCAGGAAGTACTTTTAGTTGAGTGTCAATCATGATATTTGGCTGTGTACTCGTCTGCTGTTTATTGGAGCACCAAGTCACCTCCATTGCTGTATTTACTCTTCGTAACTGGCTCTATGGGGTGCTAAGTGTCAGGTTTAGAAAGAATTTCTTGGGTTCCGGTAACACATCTCCTAGGATTGTAAAATACCTCCCTCCCTTACTTCTCCTATGTAGAATGTGGCAAGAGTACCGGGCGTGTAAGTGTTTAGTGAAGCACCTCATGTCATACGTGGTGTTCGATTTATTCACATCTCTTCATGGTAACATAAGCTTCACAACACTCCTGCCAAAGTCTGACACTTAAACATTTAGCCTCTTATAAGTATCGTTACTGAGCAGAGTAAGTAATCAAACACCACCTTCCACGAACAACCTGCCACAATGTCTTTCAATAGGCGCTCGAGCCTCTCGGATCAGATCAGCGGCGTTGAACTTGCTATGAATCGCTTGTTTACGGACGTCGTCCATGAGGAAAAGGCTCGCAAGAAGCTGCTTGCCGTGTGCCAGAGAATGGTGGCAGCTCTCGAGTCGCCAGCAGAATTCATAGGGCACATGATCATGCAGGTACGAGACTCGGCGAGACTCGAGAAAATTTGGGGAATGTACTAACAGTCGCTGCGACTTAAGCCTGCTAAGAGCGCCTCGCTAAAGACGGCAATAGACATGGGCTTGATCGAGAGCCTTAACAAGAGTAACCACCATATCACCGCCAGGGAATTGGCTACAAATACAGCGTGCGACGAGCCACTCGTAGGTACGAAGGCCGTTGTCTTCCCAAGATTAGGCATTCGGCGTTAACTTGGCTAAACAGCTCGTATCATGAGAGCACTTGCCGCCACACATGTTGTTAAGGAGATAGGCTATCACACTTATGCTGCAACCCCAATATCCAAAACTCTCGGGGATCCCGCCTTGAAGAGCGCATTCACATACATGTATGTCCTACTCTGATCCTCATAGATGGCGTGCTTAATAGTCCAGGTTTGATACCTCCGATGCGTCACTCATCAAAATGCCCGAATTCCTCGCTATAACCAATTACAAGAACCCTGAAGACGGACGCAAAGGTATCTTCCAGCACGCACACAACACCCAATCCCACGTATTCGAGTGGACACATCAAGATCCCAAGCGTTTGAACGCCTTCAATACTTTCATGGTCGGTCACCGACAACTGCGGCCTGTGTGGTTCAACTCCTTCCCAACCGATGACATACTTTTTCACGGACCTGAGGTGGATAGGGATGCCGCTCTTATTGTGGATATCGCGGGTGGCGGAGGCTACGATCTCGAAGCGTTCCGACTTCGATTTCCACATGCTCGTGGGCGCTTAATCTTACAAGATTTGCCGGTGGTAATCGACGGTCTCACTGACTTGCACAAAGACATCATGCCCATGAAGTATGATTTCTTTACTCCACAGCCCATCAAAGGTATGTCGCCCGTTCTACCCTATCAGGGATCTACTGACGTAGCCCTAGGAGCCCGAGCCTACTACTTCCGCACCGTCTTCCACGACTGGTCCGACAACAAAGCTCGTGAAATACTTCGGAATACCATTCCCGCCATGACGGAGCATTCCAAGATCCTGATCAACGAGTGGATTCTACCAGATGTGAATACACCCGTATTTCCAGCTTTGCAGGATATTCAAATGATGGCTATGCTCTCAGGATTGGAACGGACAGAGACACAATGGAAGGAATTGCTGAAATCTGTGGGACTGAAGGTGGTGAAGTTTCATAAGGTCAATGAGGAGTCGGAGGGCTTGATTGAAGCCGTAAAGGCAGGCTGACGGAGTCTCTTAACAACTATCCAAGGGTGATCGTGGGTCTTTTTGGTTCTGGTAAAGTGCGCGCGCTTGGCTTTCAAAACTCGTTTGTCGGACTGGGATGCACTGACAGTACACTTGTTTCCTATGGCCACGTTGAAGCTGTTGACATATCGTGCTAAGCTAATACTCGACGGTTCACTATCGCTAGCCTGATTTGATTAGCGCAAATATGTTGTTTTCCTTTCGCACAAAACTTCATCCGTACTTCAGATAGCTTTCTACATGAAAACGACACCTTTATACAATAATCAGATTTACACTTCCTCAACCACCCCTGCTACTCAACCACCCACTCCTCGGTCGTTCCACCTCACAAAGGTTCTATCTGGTCAGGCCTAAAACCATCTAGCCAGACCTTGTAAGAAAGAAGCCAGTGCGAAAGTCCCAGCGCCCACAGCGAGTCCGACGTCTGAGCGGTGTGAGCACATGCCCGCAATTGTGCCCACACATGGCGACATCACCAAAATCATCACTAACAGCCAAGCAATCTTCTCTTTGTGAGAACTCATCGGATGACGATCACTTTCTGATCTTCGAGTCTCGAACCGATGTCACTGAATACGGTGGCGACTGCGAAGTGACTATTATTTGTAATGTAATACTGTTCGCGATGAAGCATCCTGGGATTGCTGAATGCTTCGGTGAGGAGCGAATTTTGCTCGTAGTCCCGGAGATTTACTCGCAAAGATGTGCTAGTTTTCATGTCGGAACCTATAACCTTCGGTCGTCAGGTTAGCTGGTAGTTTCACAAGACAGTTGAGTCGAGTCTATGGCTACCTTGTGCAATGTGGCAGTCATAAGGACGGTGTTGGTGACGAGCGTGGAAATCTATCTGCTATCGCGATATGGGGAGGCGTAAGGAGAACCTACTCTCGTATTCGCTCGAAGGCATCTTTGCCGCTATCTGATTTACTCAAGCAAATCAAAGAGAGTTGTGCGCGACCATCGAATGTTTGGAATGCTAGGGCCCAGTGGACAAACGAAGGAGGCCGTGCTTTAGCTCGCAAGATGGGTTCGGGAATTTTAGTTTTCAGTGACTGAGATCTTTCAGTGCAATGGCGATTGAGAGTGGCCGCGAATAAATGGCAATAAGATTGGCTATCAAGATGAGGTGAGAGCCAACAATCGGGCTTCTGGAGACAAGCCCAGAGCAAGATCTCAAGAGGTAGAAGGACGTAGCTACTTCACTGAAAGGGGCCTTCTTGAAATGAAGAAACCGGCGATTGAGTGCGAAGTGCCCTTTAATAGGCACAATCTTTCCACCAAGGGAATGTGGAAAATGTGCATTGGCCATATTAACAGCATTGTACAAGGCTATTGACACAGAACATTTGGGAACAGTCCAATCGCTGCTCGAAAAAGGCGCCAGTACCAAGGCGGTGACAAGCCTCGACGGTGATACAGCGCTGCATCGTGCAGCAAGGAATGCCAGTGAAGATATAGTACGGATACTATTAGAATACGGTGCGAACTACGAGTTGGTAGATTCAGTTGGAAGTTCTGCGCTGGATCATGACAACAGTGGGGTGCTGAAACGGCTGGTGACGGAAATGGGCCTCCATCTCCTCGTCCAGTATTCTAGTTCCCAGATTCCGGAAACTTCTACCCGCCGCTCTGAAGGCCTCGCAGACGACGACGACGTCGTAGCGGAAGCAAGCGTGCTGCTAGGCCTCTACGCCGCTATCCCTGGCCTCACCCCCGACAACGTCGACCCACCTACGGCACCTCCTGGTCCGTCAAATCAGTATCCAATCTGAAACTCTGGCTGATCGTATTTCCATTCAATTAAACCGTCACTCATGTCGTTACCTTCAATCTCAAGTTGATGAAATGCGCTTCAATCCTATTCGCCCTAGTGCCGAAAGGGATATTCTATCGATATTTTCTTGAAACCATATTATCAACGTTGATTTGAGGTGAGCGCCCTATGAACCTTTATGTCAGTTCTCGTCTGCTTATTCGTCTAGCAGTCACATAATAAGCTTGCAAATCTCAGTGCTCAAGCATAGTGATGATAAGAATACACCACGATCTATTTTACCAGCTGACACCGTCCAGCAACCTCGTCGCGGTGCATTATTCTAGTGTGATGGCGGTCTACAGTCTCTTCTGGATATGGATGCATTTGGTCGGAGTTGGACAGTTATAGAATGCTCGAGTTTCAATACGAGTTTGATTGAGCATCTTATACAAGTCATCATAGTACCGCGTTTTAAATCCGTCTTAACTCCGCTGAAATCGGTTGACGACATCATGCGGTGAGAAGATCTTTCTCGAGCGCAGAACGCACGCTACAACCAGCACTGAGCTTGATCTGGCGACTGTACGGAGTATCGCTGCATATATCAAAAAGCTAAATCAACAGCCTGTGAAGATGCTTCTCATTTCGCACCTCGCATTGGCGGCATTTGTTCATCTCACCCTAGCCAGCCAAAACCAAATCCCCCTCAAACCCACCGCGGTTTCCACAATACCCTTATTAGGCTTCGGGACCTGGAATCTGAAAGAATCGAACAACTCAGACGCCGTATCCCTTGCGATGATCCTAACAGGCTACCGACATATTGACTGCGCAGCAATTTATGGAAATGAGAAAGAGGTTGGCAAAGGTATTGCCGATGGGCTGAAGAAGGCTGGACTTGAGCGCTCGGATATCTGGGTGACTTCCAAATTATGGAATGACCAGTGGGCTTCCACTGCTCTCGTGGTTCTCTCTACCCAGACTCCACGACTGACAACATCACAGCCATGACCCGGAACTAGTGGAAAAAGCTCTCGACAACACCCTCTCAGACCTTGGCCTTCAATATCTGGACCTCTATTTAATGCACTGGCCCGTCGCTCCCTCTCCATATGGCGGCAACGAGATTGATTACGTTGACGTTCGTCCTTCCTTTCCACTACAGAAAACTTTAATTGGCTTATCTTTCTCAATCTAAACAGACCTGGCGAGCCATGTCCTCCCTCCCCTCAGGCAAAGTCCGCCATATCGGTGTCTCTAACTTTGCCCATACCCAATTGTACCGTCTAATGGTATCCACTGGCGTGAAACCCGCTGTGCACCAAATGGAACTTCATCCTTACCTGCAGCAACGCGATTGGGTAGCCTTGCATGAAGCCTACGGTATAAACGTTACCGCATACTCCCCCCTCGCCAATAGCAACCCTACTTATGGCTCTCCCAGCGACGCTCCACCACCTTTACTAGAGAACAAAGTGATGCAGAAGATCGCAGACAAGAGGCGGTGTACGGTTGCGCAGGTCGCATTAAAATGGGGAATGCATAGAGGCACAAGCGTGATACCAAAAAGCGGGCATGCAGAGAGGATTGTGGAAAATTACAAGGCTTCGAGCTGTGAACTACTGGCTGAGGATTTGGATATTATTGAGGAGATGGGGAGAAAGAATCTTAAGAGGTTCAACAATCCGAGTGAGGGTTGGGGCGTTGATCTCTTTAAAGGCTTGGAGGGTGTATGAAAGTTATGCATACAGGAACGTGATATATGATTGGAATGAAGAAATGAAAAGCTACAAATAGGAAAATTTCAGGGTAAGTCTTGGGTAAGTCTTGGGTAAGTGAATCCAGTCATGTCATGAGATTCGATCTGTGGAAATTGTACGAACGATATTCTAAGATCGTTTTCCATCTTCAGTCATGACTTTATGAAATATGACTACGAGGTATCTATAGTTTATCCCTTGAAAATTTTGGAAAAAGTCTTGGTAAAGAATTGACAAGTCCACAATGATAAATTTCAAACACTTTAATATTCATATCGCTAAATGAATGGAAACCATCTCTTTCCTTCACTATAGTACAACTTCCTCATACGAACCCTCCATTTATGATAGAGCAGAAAAGTGGACCGACTCTGTCGATATCACCATCGTTTCTCGACTCCTCAATGCGCTACTACCTAGGCGGTATGCACACTTTCCATTCAACTTACCAGCACGCATTCGAGACATTGTGCTTGATCATCGTCTTGCGTTTCATACAGTATTACTCTCTGGATACCTACTTCTGAAGACTACAGTCAATTCTGTTGTCATGTATCGGAAAGGGGTTTGCTGCATGTTTTCTATGCACTCCCATCAACAGACAGAAGACCACGAGCCCGTCGGGATTGACACTGTCGATAGGTGGGGGTCTTTATCCCGCGGGATCCTCATCCCGTGAGGTGGGATCTGTCAATGAGTCCTTTGTTGGTGAAAATGGTATATCGATGGCTCGTGTGCCTCATACACCCTACCTAAACAAACCCCCTATGAATTACGGCTCTACAAACTCTGGATTCTAATCTTGATTTTTACATGACTAAGAGAGCTTTTTTGTTTGCGTAGGCTATGCTCAAAACCGGGTTGAAACTTAACTAGAGTGGGATGGTCTGTGGGTGGACCACATGAAGGAGATATGTCTAAATATTCGACAAGAGCATCCTCTTAATGATCTCGTTCTTCTTGAGATAAATTTTCGCGTAACAGATCTGTTTATTTTTTTTCATTTCTGTTCCCACCAAAAACCCCTTCCAAACCTCCCCGCGAATCCATCACCCCAAGCCATCAACATGTCCATTTCTGCACCTCCGCCAATCATCTCTTCTTCCTCTCCATTCTCACCAGCGCCCTTTCCCTTGGCCGGGCATCAGTAATCTCACCCCCCCAACGACTGGGTCAAGGCCCCTAATGGAAGCACAGATACAGAGTGCAGTCCATGCTGTGACCAGTTGGTCGGGTAGCTCGATGCTGGCGTGTGAGGGGGGTGCACGTGGATGGGGGATCCAAATTGGAGGTGGTGGGGTGGTGAGAGGAGAGTGGTGGTTTTGCGTAGGGACAAGACTGGAGGGTGATGGAGAATGGCTGTAGACGTGTTGCTAGTGATCGTGATCACTGATGGCTTTGAATAAGGTTGAGATGACGAGAACGAATGTCAGAAGGAACAAAATGAAGAGTAGCGAATTAGAAACAGCCATAGACGCAACATCAAAATCCATTACTAAACTCAACAACCACCCTCTAATACTCCTAATACTGCCTGCTCGAACCCACAGACTCGGAACCCAACATCCCCTTTCCATCAAGATCCAAATCCCCGAACAACCTCATCATTTCCTCAAAATAGCAAGAACGTGCGATAAGAGGGATTGAGCAGCAGGGATACATGAAACCGATAATTCTTTCGTTCACTGGCTTCGGCTACTTCTTGATACAGGACTGAATGTGACTGACTACGTTGTCTAGATAGTCTGATCTCTGCGTTGATGTCCTGGTTCCCGTGGCTGGGTCGGGAACAGTGACAGGCGGTATAGAGTACAGTGAAGAACAATGAAAAGGAGAGGCGAGGGACGATAGATCTCTTAAACCTTTGTAAGTTCCCAATTATGTATGTGGCGTTGGATGATGTATGGTGGAAGATGATAATGGGGAGAGTAATAGGGACATGGTCGTTAGGGGTGAAGTAGGTCAGCTGCAGGAGTGGAAGTTGTTCTTGGTTTTTTAGAGTCTAGAACTTGTTAAAGCGTCTAGCCGATTATAAGTATTCGGTTCCTGTCGGGGCTTCTTTTGTGGTTCAAGGTCAGAATCCCCATCTTTCTGCACGGAGAGAAAAACTGCTTGCCTCTAGAAAACATGAGCTGCATCGATAGCGGCTTACACTATTTCGTTTCTGGGGAGTTGCGGAAAATTTCACCAAAGGGATAGTCGCCTCAGAAGTATGTTTGTTGCTGTAGAGAAGATTTATTTACAGAAATAGGCATAATCCAATAACCCAAACGGAGACAGCAATACCTTCAAGAGACGCTAATAGGCCACTTGGAGCGTATGAAATTGAGCCCATGTCCGTAGTGGCAACCTTTAGACTCACATCCACAACGGCTGGTGATCTGCCCTTAACACGCACTTTGCATCGGTCGCGGGATAGGCCCTCTGTTATAGAGTTAGGAATGCACATTCTCTGCATCGAGTTCATTGAGGTTTGACTTACGGGATCTCGTCCATGCTCTTGACATGAATCTCACTGGTGCCATTCATCTTGCGGCGGAGAGCACTACTGGCAGGGTACACCGTGCGACGAAGCCTGTTCGGTGACCCAAGAGGCTGCATACTCTTCAGTCCCAGCCAGGGGTCGACGCGCAATCTGTCCTCCCAGAATGCCTTCAATTCGTAGTTGAAGGAATCCTGCTTGGGGATAACCAGTCTAGCCACTGTTTGCCATGGGTACTTCTCCGGATCCCACACCTTGCCGGCATATTCCACTGGCTGGTCCTCGAGGTTCTCGCACAGCTGAAATTGTAGGAGGTACTCTGCGTCATGAGCGCCGTGGAAGTTCTTCAGCCAGTTGCTGAGAATGTCCGAGTCATGCTTGTCGGGTTTCACAGTATCATCGTAGAGCTTTTTCTGGGTCTCGGAAGACGGTACTAGACAATACTTGCAAACATAGTCGCCGAAGCGGTATGCGGTCTGCGAGTACTGTCTGGTAGACTCCAAATGTGTGTTTCGGACAGTGTCTCGGAACTTCTGTAGGTCCGTGTCCTTTCTCGCCTCTAGATGCTTGTAGAGCTCCGGCTGATTGTTCCCGAACTTGATTCTCAAGTCAATAATCTCCCGTGTTGTCTTGGCGTCTGCCAAGTCTAGGGCTGGGGTAGAATTGAACTCGATATCGTGCGTTGGGACATCTTTGCCAGCATCGAACATCTCGCCCTTGACATTGAACACCTTCATGGCAAAGCCACGGGGTTGTGGGATGCGGTCCTGTTGTGTGTCAGTTTCATGGGGGGGGGGTAGAAGGAGCTCAGGTAGAATGACATCAAGACCCGGGTCACCTGGTTCACTGCTGTAACGACAGAAAACAGGGTATTCTCCACCATCAGCGAACAGGCTCTGCTTTAGGTGCTTGGGGAGATCGTGCTCCACGATGAGCTTGCCCTTGACCAATCCTTGTGTACGTGCATGTGTTCCTGAAACTGGTAAGCAACAGCTGCTTAGAACCCGAGGGTTACATACCTGAAAAGCAGTGGCGATGGCTGTTCCATTGTGCCTTCTGGATGGCATTGATCATGTCCGCTACAGCCTGAATATCCTCTTGTTCGTTTGGTGGGATCTTCTCCACGCCCTCCGCTTGCCAGTGGATATAATTCCTGTCGGCCATCGCGCCCTGGTTCTCTGACTTGTTGGAGATGTCCATGGTGGAGTGAGGGCTCGTGCGTATAGGAGGAAGGTTACCTTGGGATCAAGAGTAATCCCTTGAGTGGAGGGAAGGGAGATGGTGCTTCATTCTTAAAAGCATGGTGACTCCAGCATGAGTATGTACCATGGAGGGGTATGTTTAGTGCATCTGTGGGGAAGGAAGCCCATGACAATGCGCTTGAGGTTCGGGAAGATCTAGATTGCAGTGGGCCATTGAGAGCCCCACATCAGGAACCCCATCAAAGAGAAAAGATAACCACAACACCATTGTACCAGCGCTGTTAGGAATCGAACCTAATATAAACTAAATCACTCAACGACTCCCATGATCTAATTGCGCCGAACGACGCAGGGCAAGAGATCATGCTGGAGGTCATGATTTGGAATGGATATCGGTCTTGGAAGGTTCGGGTGAAGGGCTGTTGACCTGGCGGACATACGGGCACTCGTTGCTCTACGGAGAGCGACAGTGCTTGAACACCACTTTATCTACGATAACCGATCACAACTTTTGCTCCCGACAAGTCTCGTACTGGTATCTGGTGCGCATAGGTATGTCTTGTCTTCAGGCAGTTATGTTTCCCAAGCCTGGTTGCTTGACTTTCTAATCTAGCCCTTATGTCGCTATAAGTTGCGTGGACAGGCCAGCTGGCATGCATGCTTTTCCCTGGCTACATAAAGGTATGCCTTGCGGAGGCAAGGCCGTGCTTTCAACAATCTCTACACCATCGGTGAGCTGCTATTAGATGGGTTCTGGAATCTCACAACAGAAGCCTACGGTCAAAGAGATGGACCATATCGACAACGGCGTCTTTTGTCGGAATCCTTGGGGCGGCGACAAAGTTGTGTGCACTTTCAACCAACATCGCTCCCAACGAAAAGAGAGCACCCAAGATAAACTGACAGTGTTGGACCGGTCGAAGGTTACTATTAAGTACTATATTGGCAAAAGTAGAATACCAATCGACGAAACTCTCACCTCTGACAATAGCATCCTAGTATCGACTTTCTTGCTCTGATATTCCATTGCGTCTTGTGGTAAGAAACTGCAGTCAGTCCTCGTTGTAGGGGGCACTGGAGCGCAAGGATCTGCCGTCGTTCGAGCTCTCCCAAAAGCGGGGACATACGAGGTCATAGCCATTTCACGTTCGATAACGTCCACTACCGCCATCACGATCGCCTCACTGCCCAACGTCTCGCTCATTGAAGGTAACATATACCACGAGCCAACTCTTCGCAAATCTCTTCAAGGTGTTGAATCTGCCTTCGTCAACACTAACGGCTTTGCGATTGGCGAAAAAACCGAGACTTACTGGGGTATACGCATCTATGAGCTCGCGAGGGAAGTAGGGGTAAAGCATTTCGTATGGGTTAGCTTAGATTACGGCCTGAAGAAAGCCAACTACGACCCCAGGTTTCGAAGCGGACACTATGATGGCAAGGGAAGAGTCGGAGAATTCATATCTGCTCAGCCAACAGTTCCGATGGCGTGGACTATTCTAAAGAGTGGTCCATATATGGAAATGCTCTGCTAGTATATCCAACCTTCCGTATATGCTTCTGGAACCTACGTCTTTGCGGCGCCACTGGATGATGGGGCGGTTCCGTTGATTCATCTGGATGGTCTGGGCGCCTATGCTCTGTGGATCCTCGACAATCCATCCAATTCGAACGGCATGGACTTAGAAGTGGCTACAGAGCATGTAGCTTGGGATGATCTTGCCAAGACATTCACTGGCTCCACGGGAAAGCTTACCAAATATAAGTCGGTGACAATGGAGGAACACTTTGATTCGGCTCCCATTGCTGGCAGCTCAAACGAAAAACTCGGGCACAGTGCAGATAAAGCCGACCGCACTCTCATGACATATGGAGAGAACTTCACGGGCTTTTGGAACATGTGTAAGGCTAGTGGGCAAAACCAAGGTCTCATTACTCGTGATTATGCTTTGCTGAATAAGATTCTACCTTTAAGAGTCAAGAATGTGGGAGAATGGATGAAAAAGTAAATTGTACTGGGGAGGCGATGGTAGTCTTGAAAGATCTTGACGAAAGTGCGAAACGTCAAGGTTGGTTGGGGAATTGGTCAAGTTTTCACAAAGCTGAGGCGATCTGATGTTGACCTCGGTATACTATGGCTGATCATTAATCTTTCTCCAATCTACCAACTCGCAGTGATTTGAACAAGGAAAAAGGAAACATGCATTGTCATGGGGTTGCCTGTAGGATTACTGAACTTCCACACTCGGCTATGGCTTCTTGGCCGACCCCACCTCACTTTTGTTCCTCGGAGGATAAGTACTCCCTTCAAATCCACTTCGATCTCTATTAGCCGACTCTTAGATTTCCCTCAAGGGTAAGCGGGAAGTGGTGTTTTTACACTGCAATTCCTATCAAAGCAGTCATGGCTGAGACGAGGGTTGAGAACTATCAAGGCACTCGCATCACGATTCAGTCCTCAAGCAAATTCGACGATATGAGTGCCCGCCTTTACAGCTCGATCGGCGAGCCCTCGCATGTCGCTTGGCCTGTTATTGCCAAGTCGATTAAGCCCTACAGCGACAAAGATAGAGCCGAGTTCACTACTACCGTCGATTTAGCACTGGGTCCCCACGGCTTCATGATCTTCCAGGAATTTAACCATGGTGCCTGGATTCCCCTATTCGGGATTGGAAGCGGCCGTAAGAGCAAGCGGGTCATTCCTGGAAATCCTTTGGTTGGGATCACGATGCTGGAGCATGATCTCACAGCCGGCTTAGCAGTGCCGGTTGAGTTTCTCCTGCTGGAGAACGAGAACAAGACCTCCACCAGCGTGGTCTATCAGCTTCCTTCAGGGTTAATTGCGGGGATTAACAAGGGCCCAGAGCTGTTGAGTGCGGCAGGAGAGCTTGACGAAAAGCTGGAGATATTGGTGCAGTACATTGCATCATGATTTGATTGCCAATCGCGGACCGCCAATCGCGAGAGACAAGTGTAGAAGCGCGCAATACTAGATCCGAACCTCCAACTCTACAGATTTCGCGGTCTATTCTTGCCCACCAAGCTCCGACGTGGCTATACTCGGTAAAGTTTCTGATTCAGTGTCCTAATTAATTTATCCTTAGTGGCTTCCAGTATATACTAGTCATTGACAGCAGGACACTGAGATGGAAAATCCATTCAAATATGGAGCTTTTCTGCGTGTGAGTGCACGTGAACCCAAGTTTTTATGTGACAGCCGCAGGTAGAAGCGCAAGCTTTGGCTTGTGTCTTTGCGACTGAGCCTCAAATCTTTCGGTGAAGGCTGACTTGTTTAGGATATAGCCGCAAAAATACTTAAACAGCTTGCATTGTCGATTCATTCACTAGTTTACAAGATTTCCTCAAGATTCGGAAACATCTTTGACCTTTCTGTTCTGCCACTGCTTCATTTTAAAGCCACCTCCTTGACCTCTTGTCCTCACCAACTCTTAGAGCTCGTTCTACCAGACGATACTCATTTCACATTGTTCATCATGTTTCTCACTCCGATTGTCATGGTTCTATTTACTAGTCTAGGCCTAGCCTTTTATGTCCCCAAGAGCAGCAAATTTCCAACCTGTGGTGTGCGTATTCCTCTAGGACATTTAGCTCGTGGAGCTATCCCATTGATTAGATATCTAGAAAACCTGCGTCAACACAAAGCTGGATCTAACAACCACACAAGGTTGCGCCGCAGGTGCGTCGGCACTCCTCTGCCTTTGTTCTTCAGTCAGCCTTGAGAAAGAAGTCTTAGCTTGCATGAAGACCTCATGCCCCAAAGGTATCAAAACATCTGGCATTTCAGCTTTTTTGGATTTATTTTGCCAAGGTCAGCCACTCTTCGCCTGATGCTAGGGTCTTCTTTTGAGATGGCTGCATGATGACTTTCGTCTCTTAGGGAATTATGCTGAGGCTGCAGCGCGTGCTGATGGCGAATATGGGTCTGGATACTCTCCTAGCGCAGCCTCATACTCTTCTCAAGCTCTTGGGACGGGATATCCTGCTAGCCCATCAGGATACGTGTGATCTGGGTTTACAAACGTGGAAATTTCTTGACTGGGGCATTAGGAGTTTGCCTCGAGCTTCCTGTAAAGCTCTAGCCCGGAAGGGCGGCCTTGACTTTACCGAAGCCTGCCTTGCTAGATACGCGGAAAATCTTAGCGATAAGACCGGCATTTAGAAGTCAGGGTTGCGAGGCTAAGAGTGTACATACAGTAAGGTATCACCCACACATTCTGCCTTATTTCTACCGAGGCTACAATGTATCACTCCTGTCCACCAACTTGGATTTTGCGTTCATCTCAGTATACTGATGATTTGATTTCCAAAGATTGTCTGTCAGGAATTCCTATCTCTTGCACGTACAATTGCTCGTGATTCTGCGACATAAAACAATTCATACCTTGCTTCATCCTTCGGAGGCCCCATGCGTCATACGGGCACTTTTACGGTCCACCGACCCTATTCCTAAGACAGTCTGGGCGACAAAGCTTGGTAACAAAGCTTGATTCGATTGATAGGCTCGCGATGGGCTCTCATGCAATAACGGCCGTTGGCGCTACGCACTAAGGCAACACTAACATTCTTCGAGAAGGTCCTCAAGTACACTAACTCCCACCTTGCACACCGACAAGTCAACATCGCTGCACTGCATCTTGCTATCTGCAGTCACTCCGGCTTTTTCGCCTGCACTTCCCCTCTTGACTCACCTCGAAAGAAGCCACTTTCGCAATCGCTGATTTCATTTACGGCTGTCCGTTCTCCCCCTCACTTCACGGCGCGATGTATGCGTCAAATGTAGATCGAAAGTGGGCTTCTCCGCAGCTCAAGGAGTATATAATACGCAATCTGCACACCGTACTGTTTGTCCCCACTTCTCTGAGCAAAGCCATCTTGTACATCTTGTTTGATACCTTCTACCACAGCTCCGGGGTAGAAGCGCCAAAAGAATATGTTGACGCATTCGCTGTGGGCGGTGCTCGTAGCTTGCGCCTTGTTCTTCGAGGGAGGCTCTACTCTTGAACATGGCAGACTTGGCAAAATTGCCCGCAGGGGTTCGGAAAGGGCTGCGAAGTTAGCCCAAGCCCAACAAGAAGAGAGAGTGAAGCCACGCGACCGAGATCCTCGATTCAGCACCGAAGCTTCGGAGAGTCAGTGCATGGGTAATCCGTCAAACAGATATGTCAGCTAACCGTTTGTGAATATGGCAGAATATCGCGTCCACTCTTTGCCCGAAGTTCCCTTCGACATTGGCGAGATGTACTCGGGTTTGGTGCCGATTGACATGAAGAACGCTTCTAGAGCATTGTTCTTCGTATTTCAACCTAAAACAGACGGACCTCCTGTCGATGAAATAACTATATGGTAGTTTCGCTATACTTTGAAGCTGTTGTTAGTGGTTGGTATATCTCTAACCATGCACTAGGCTGAATGGTGGGCCTGGCTGCTCCAGTATGGAAGGCTTCTTCCAAGAAAACGGTAAGTTCCTCTGGAGGCCGGGAACTTACCAGGTAAGCTCTCATCTCTTTTCGTCTTCTCATTGAATTTCCAAGAAAACACTGACTAGGTCTGACAATAGCCTACTATAAACCCATATTCCTGGACCAATCTGACCAACATGCTTTGGGTTGAGCAACCTGTTGGTACCGGTTTCTCTATTGGAGAAGTCACTGCCACTTCGCAAGAGGAAATCGCCCAAGACTTCATTAAGTTCTTCAAGAATTTCGAGACGATTTTCGGTATTAAAAAATTCAAGATTTTTGTTACAGGCGAGAGTTACGCAGGGAGATATGTGCCGTATATCTCTGCTGCCATGTTGGACGCAAAAGACAAAACATACTATGATGTACAAGGTATATTAGACTTTCCATTACCGGACGCAATCTGAACCACTGAATTTGACATCTACTGCAGGGGCTTTGGTTTACGACCCCGTTATTGGTCAATTCGTCTACGCACAGGAGGAAGTCCCAATCGTACCATTTGTCCAGGCAAACAACAATATGTTCGGTTTCAACGGATCTTTCATGTCCGAGCTCGAGAGTCTCGACAAGTCGTGCGGATATGCTGCCTACCGTGAGAAATACTTCACATTCCCAGCGTCCGGTGTTCAACCAGCAGTATACTTCAATTATACTAGTCAAGCGGCTTGTGATATCTTCTCCATGGTCGATCAGTTTGCCTTTGAGACCAATCCATGCTTTGACGTCTATGAGATAAACCAGCAATGGTGAGCTAGTCTTCTGGTACATCGACGACTACATGGACCGATAGCTTACAACATATATTAGTCCACTTCTTTGGGATGTACTGAGCTTCGTAACTCAACTCATCTATACCCCAGCTGGAGCTGACACCTACTTCAATCGAACCGATGTGAAGCGGGCGATGCACGCACCTGAATATGTTAACTGGGCAGAATGCTCAGTCAACCCTGTCATAATTGGTAAAGGTGGTCCAGAAATGGGTGAAGGTGATAATTCGGCCGATCCAATCCAGAAGGTTCTTCCCCAGGTTATCGAAGCAACCAACCGCGTTCTTGTTAGTAATGGCGATCTGGACATGATTATCCTGACAAATGGTACTCTACTGGCCATTCAAAATATGACTTGGAATGGGAAGCTTGGGTTCAATTCTGCACCTTCGAAACCGATCGATATCACGCTTCCCGACTTGGAGTATTCGGCTGTGTTTGCCGCGAACGGGATCCCTGGTTGGGATGGGCCGCAAGGAATCATGGGTGTGCAGCACTACGAGCGGGGACTCATGTGGGCCGAAACCTACTTGAGTGGCCATATGCAACCCGAATTCCAACCGAGGGTCACATACCGCCATATCCAATGGGTTTTAGGGCACATTGATACCCTTTAGGAGGTCAAAGACGGACACAGCCGCTTTGAGTCCATGGCCAGGTACACGCGCTCTACTGGAAAACGGGATTCTATATGGAAGAGAATAGTTTGAAAAGCTTCCCTTAAAGCAAGTCAGAAAACAAGTACAACAATCCCAGCATGTGCCGCTCGTTTGAAGTATGGGATATGAGTACTAATACCAGCGTCCGATCAAACAATTTCGCTTCACCCATCAGCCCCGTAACTTTTGCATAACGATTGTCTTAGCTCGTCGATGGTGATCGGACAAAGAACATCTCAGCATCGTACAAGTCACAACAACACGAGCAGTTTTGTGGTACCTTGGCTGTGATCGTCCAATAGGCCCATGTTGCCAAGCCTGCTTGGTATCGTATCAGTGACCTTGCACTGTTTCTCTGTCCTTCAATGTGGATACCTTCTCGCACCGACCCTTAAGTCGGTTTTTTCCTTTGTCTGCACTTACCAAGCTGCGATGTAACCGCAAGTCCAGAGCTTTCGCCTCGCAGACTGTTTGGATATAACATTGGGACTTGCCCGCATGTTATTCTTCAACTTTAAGGCGTTTGACGCGAGCACAATCATGCGTCTCTCTTCTTTCACTCTGTTTTCTCTTGCAGGTACGACTTGTGCTTTATCGCTCTTCGAACATCGTTCAAACTCTCTAAACTTTTGTCTCTCATCCTTCAACGTCCCCATCTCTATTCCCTCCTCCCCAAACTTCACCCAATTAAAATCCTCATACAACATCCGTCTTCAGTACACTCCAGCCGTCATCATCCTCCCAACAACCCATCTGCAAATCTCCAATGCCATCCTGTGCGCCGTTCGCTTCGGCGTCAAGGTGCAGGCCAAGAGCGGTGGACATTCGTACGCTTCGTTCAGTTCTGGAGGCCAGGATGGCAGTATGGTTGTCAGTCTCGAGTCATTTCAAAATATATCCGTTAATGGTGCTGGTGTTGCGATGGTAGGAGGAGGCTTGAGGCTGGGTAATCTGGCTCTGGGCCTGTCCAAGCAGGGTGGGAGGGCCTTGCCACATGGGGTTTGCCCTGGGGTAGGAGTTGGAGGGCATGCCACTCACGGCGGCTATTGTGAGAGGAGATAAGTCTGTTCTAGAAGGGTGGGAAAACATTGCTAAAGTAATTCTAGGGTTTAGTAGCCGCGCATGGGGCCTTACTCTGGATACAATTGTAGGATTTGGCGTCGTGCTGGCGAATGGTAGCTTTGTTCACGCCAGTAGCTCTTCGTATTCGGATGTTTATTGGGTAGAGTATTTCTTCCAAACAAACATTGGCCATACTGAGTGATGTATAGGCACTTCGAGGTGCAGCAGATAGGTAATCTAGCTGCAATCCGAAATCGTAGAATCCTGCTAAACTCCTCAGTATCGGCATCATCACCGCTTTCTACTTCCAAACGCAGCCCGCCCCCTCCGCCGTGGTCAATTGGGCCTACACGTTCCCCAACCAGCTGGTTTCCGCTTCCACCGCAGCCGCCACATTTTCTCATATCCAGAATTTTGCCATGAACGCCTCTGTGATTGACAAGAACATCGGCTTCAGCGTCTCTTCAAAGGAGCTGTCGCTCACAGTGATTGGGTCGTACTTAGGGAGCCAGACAGACTTCTCAAATAGGGTACTTCAACGGCATAATAGCCGCACAGTACTCAAACATCGAGCTAATTTACATATTGCCAGATTGCCCCAGAGCTCTTGCGCGGCCTTCCCGCCCCTTCCAGTTCCAAGATCAAAAGTATGGATTGGATCTCCTCCCTGACAGACTTGTGGGGCGGTCCCCTTCAAGAGCCATTGACCGGCTACAATGCACACGACACCTTTTATGCCAAAAGCGTTCTTGTACCTGAGTCTAGCCCCTTGACAGTAAGCGGTATCATTCCCTTTTCCAGACCATAGACCATGCTCAGTATAAATCAGCCAGCAGCCCTAGAATCCTATTTCTCCTTCATCATAATAAACGCAACCCACGTCCCCGCCCTCTGGTTCTTCGAAATAAACCTCATCGGCGGCCCCGGCTCCCTCGTCAACAATCCCCCAGCCGCCGCTCTCAATTCCGCCTACAGCGGCCGTGGCGCTCTATGGGTCGTGCAGCATTACGCTTCCTCTTCTTCCACCAACATCCTCCCCTTCGTCAATGGACTGAATAATGCAATGGAGAAAGAGATGCCGGGGACGGCGTTTGGAGGTTATCTGAACTATGTGGACCCCGGACTGAGTGCACAGGAGGCGCATGCGCTTTATTATTCGAAAGAGGTGTATGCGAGGCTGACGGGGATCAAGAAGGTGGTGGATCCGGGGAATGTGTTCTCGAATCCACAGGGTGTGGGGATATGAAATGTACCTCTGAGGGTCGAAATGGTACTTTTGAAAGTCGATTGAGGTAGCGTCTGAATACAGCGTTTTGCACTTGGATGTTTTTCTGGTTCTCTCATGTCAAACCATGGTTAAAAGTGTGACAAGCCAATCGCTACGCTACGTTTGATCCCCTGTGATTAAGCCAACGATCGTCTTCATAAGTTTCTACCGCTCCGGTGAAACATAAAATTCACGTTACGCCTACCGCCTATTTCGAGATTCATGCTCACTTGTGACAGACACGCTGTTAATCCTAGAATGAAGTGAAAACGATCGATTGACTAGTCTTCTGCTGAATCTCAGTTTTGTCTTCTTCGAATCTCTTGATTTTTTGTCGTTTCAAGAAATTTTCTTTGAAGCTCATCTTAAGTCACTCTACTCTTGCTCTCATAAGCTTTCTCTCGCTCTCTGGTCTCATTGAAACGAAAGTTAGGGACAGGTTTGAACAAGGTTGTATTGTCATTGCGCGACTAATCTTTGCTATGCCACCTCTGATTTTGTTGAGATTAATAGAATACCTATGTAGCGCATTCAAATTACAATTTGTGTTCTGCTCATCTTTGTCAGTACGTTCCTCGATATCATTGAATTTTAATCAAACGTGATAATTAGACTCGACTCTTGATGATACTCAAGTTTAAACGCTTCTGAGGCTTTCATGAAGGCGCCAGGTTGCCCCCAAACAGATATATATTATAGTCATAATGAACTTCGAAGCCCGGTAGCTAAAGGTAGTGACAGTTGTCTTATTTCAAATTGTGATTTGATAATCTCCACAGCCATAAAGAGTGTAACATCACTCGCACTAGGTATAGAAATGGGAAGAAACCGCTCAATCAATCCAAGCTCCAGGAATTCTTCCATGCCCTCCTTTCCGCTCAGCCTTGCGAAATTTAATAGTCCTTTTTGGCATTCGACGCTGAAACCGCTCATGTGCTAGCTTTATCCGTTCTAATACCTCTGGTTTCTTGTTATCATTAAACCAGAAACCAAACTCTTTCATCAAATACGCGTGTTGTTGCCAACGTGAATATATATTGTTGCCAACGTGAATATATATATGGTCAATCTGGACCATTCTCGGAATCGACGGTCAGTACACCATTGTCGAGGCCCGTATGTTTATACTCGTTAAGAGCCCTAGACTCGGGTCCTATTGGGTCTGTCAACCACTACCAACGGACTCTTGGCCGTACACAGAAAGAAAATCTAAGCCGGCGCTTTCGATCGCCGTAATCGAGAGTAGGATGTGTCTTCTCTGGATGTAATCAATGCAGCTCTTTCCCCTGAAGGACCTTTTGTTGGGTCGTTGAATGGCGGAGAGCCTGAGTCAGGAGAATCGCCTTCACCCTGAGAGGTCATTCTATTGGTGAAATTATCATTTCTGACTGTATAGCCCAGAGTACCGTTCATCTCAAATGCTTTCGTGGCGCGAGTCCCATCCATATCATCCTTCTCTTGTAACTCACCCAAATGAACGTCGATCTCAGCGTCGTTCTTTTCGTTTCCACTCTCACAGGAATCTTGCCCATAGCTCATACCCTGTGAATGTATTTGTGTGGCTTGTTCGATATTTGATACCCTGTCATCGTCTGCAAAATCGTCGTAGCCAGCACCGTCCGTAGCATGAGTTCCTCCGGTATGCCCCAAGTCCTTTTCTCCATCTGTCGCAACCTGACCGTCCTCCGTCTGTGGCTCCTGTCGATGTAATTCTCCATTTTCTACATCGGCGGCAGTATGACCGCTCTCCAGGTCTTCCCGTGGTGATTCTCCTTTTTCTCCATTGCTGGTCATATGAGCGCTCTCCAACCCTTCGAGTTGCCTCTCTTCGTCTTCTTCTACAAAGTCTCCAGATGGCTCCATCTGTATATCTGCCGTATTGAAATTGGGGTGAGGGGACCGTGCAGGTTCCTGAGAGGTAAATAGATCCAGAGGGGCCTTGAGCTCGTTGATAGTCTCTTGAATATCGGATGGGACAACATGTTTTGCGAAGTTCGAGTGATTGTTGTGTTTCTTGCTTGCTTGGTTCGCGAGTCGACTGCGGAGCTTGCTTCGTAGCAACCCGATGCAGCGGTCGTAGGAGTGGGGTAATGCGGAGAGAGTAGAGATTTTCGTCAGGAAACCATCACTCCAATTAGGAGGACTGACGTCTGGAGGTAGGAGGTCTTGTGGTAGGCGCTGCCAGCGGTTGAAGATGGAGGTGTAGTTGGTTTGCGTTCACAAGATGCCCGTCAGCCGTTACGCAAGAGCAGGCGGAAAAAATTACAGACAGGATGGCTTACCTGTCGTGCTCGTGTTATACCCTGCTTGATCAACATGCGCTTGAAGATGTAGTCGAAGTTGTTTGCTCTTTTAAACTCCTTCAGAGAAGGGTAGGCAAGCTGCCATAGTTGGAGTTCCGTGACTTCTCGCAGTACCTGCCATGTGATTTCTAGTACTGCTTCCTGCTGCTCGATCTCGACCGTGTACTTGATGAAAGCAGAGGCAGCGTGGAGCTGATCCTGAGCTGCAGTATACTTGGCCAGCCAATTTTGGACTCTGGCCCGCTTGTCAACAGGGGAGGGAGAGGTAAGCCAGTCGAAGAGCAAGAGGTCGCTGCTAGCCTTTGGTCATGTTTGGCTCAAACCCCGATAAAATGCTCTTGTGACTTCATGTGTCTCGATCCTGGAGCGGATTCATATGAGATCAAACAGAGATAATGGACCGGAAGTGGATGAGCTTGAGCTGGGGAATGTCTTTGAACTCTATTTCATCACAAATGTAGTATACTGGAAGAGTCTTTCGGCACTTGTATCGGACTGTTCAATGACTGGAAGGAAGCCCCTTCGTCTTCTTGATAAGGGAAGTATAGGTCTCGGACGTTTCAAGACTTGGCGGCGTTGAGCAGAGCTGATCGGACGCTTTCTGCTTGCGCATCTATTCTAACATCAAATCAAGGTAAACTTCCTTCAAAGTTCTCTAGGTCCATTATACCTCAAGACCTAGTATCGATCTGAAAAATGTAATTCCTATCTAACATGGTCTCCTCCTCACGCAAAATCTCCCATATCTGCCTTCTCTCTACAGATGATGAATTTCCGTTGGCTGGTATGGATTCTGAGGCTATACATCTCGAAGTTATACCCTCAGACTTGGCGCTTGGCAAAAGAAATGCTCAATGCCAAGGGATTATCCGACAGCACCTTCTTATAACAAGTACCCTTCAAATCATAGAGATCTATCCAGCCACTCCAGCATAACACATCTTTTCTCGCTCTTTCTGTCTTTCACGTTCCTGCCGCATTATTCTCATCACAGGTAACACATGGTCTCTGGGTTCTATGCAGCATCAGTGCTATTGTCGCAGTAATGTTCTCTCCTCCATTGCCTGACTGACCATTAGGCCTAGCAGATTCATTGCCTCACAGCCAGCCATCAAAGTCAACTTCTTCGCTAGGAAAACGAAAGCGCAGCCAAAGGTCAGTTGCAGTCTCAGCAGTCTCTGCCTCAAGTGGCGGTTTTGCAAAGAGCGTCAAAGACCAAGCCGTGCTCTACAATGGCGGCGACCAATGCTGGCATTGCAGTGCGCCCAAGACGCATATCGCCCATGTTATTGGTCTGCGCGAGACCGTGGTAGGAATTTCGCAAATACGATGGAAATAGCGGTGGCTATGGCTAACGATTTGCAGTTGTTCAAAGAGCTCCAAGCTCAAGGTCGCCTCAGTATCACCTCCGTGAACCAAATTGAAAACGCTATACCTCTCTGCCCTCAATGCCATGACGCCTTCGACGAATCATCAAGCCCAGGCTTTGTCTTCATACCTACAGACATACAGTACTTCCTTGACTTCGAACATCGCGACTATCAGCGTCGTAGGCGCGTTCACAAGTCCTCAGGCGAGCTGCTCCTCCGAGTCTCTCCAAGCGCTACAGATTACCTACAACACCAGAGTCAGGATGGGCTGATTGAAGAGAGGGCTTGTGGGGGTTTGTACACATGCTATGTGTTGAGACATTACATGGGAAAGAAACTTGGCCATCCTGAGATAGACCATGGAAAGAGTCCTTACATGGATGATAAGCCTTGGCAGGGTGATCCGAAAACAGCGCTTTCGAAAGCTTTCAGGGTAGTCGGTGCTAAGCCTACAGCATTTCCTCCGGAGATCCGCAAGGCACTGTTGGACTTGTCTCTCCTATACTGCGAGAATGATACCTACTTACAGGACCAAGACAGCCGGCTATCAAGGACACCGCCTACCGAAGACAATCCTGAAAACGGTGATGACGATCTCGAGGACAATTCTGAGGACCAAGGTGACAATCTGGATAACACAGGTGGGAGGGCACTGTCTTCGACGAAGAGAATTGCTAGCAATACTGGCGATCGCAGCGGTCAGAGATCACCTAGGGGGCCAATAGGTGTAGCGTCCAGAGATGCACGAGGCAATGGACAGGGAGCCAAGGAAGCGACGCTCAAGCGCAAAGCCGATCCTGATGAAGAGTCGAATTCAAGTGAGCATCGCTGGAAAAAACGTCCGACGGACTTGAAGTGGAAATGGGGGCCGCGAGCTACAAGTCAGACAGCGATGAAGTTCTACGATGATGTCTACCATCTACCGCATGAACATGGTAAGGAGGTAGTTATAGCAGGTATTGCGCAAGGACATGAGTAAGGCGAATCCAAGCAGTTGCAGATATTGCCACCGCCATATCCATCGTCACCTAGCCAAGCACTCTGATATGTGCCTCTAAATTGACCAATCATTATGTAATATTCTTGTGTCGCCGTCCGTGTAGATACTCTACAGCCGATCGATGATTGAGGAGACTTGCTGCGCGTAAAGAGATCTATCTTCGACAGTATCTCTGGCGCTGGGGTGTATATTAACTCACTATATAGATCATAAAATAGATTGTGGGCTGAATCTCATAGAATATATATCTCTCTATTCATAGACAGGTCTGGTTCGCTTTGCACCCTATATAGGCTTGAGGTCTACTTTCCCTCATACGAGTATTTGTTCCATTCTTGCTCGTTCTATCTTGAGTCCCGTTCTTCCTCATTTAAAATTTCGTTCCATTTTAGTATCATCGTTCGCTTTCTCATCTGCCTTCCTCTTTTTGAAGGTGACAAGGCCTTGCATAAGCCTATAAGAATACAATCACGTCAAATTGACTTGAATCTATTCTTTCAAATCGTTGATAATGAGCAATTTCGAAAGCTGCTACAAATGCTTTGTTCAGATTTGCAGATTGCACATTGCACAAAAATGACAATCATGATTCTCTCACACTATAAGAAGATTTGTGATAAGATCAGATTAAATCTTACAGAGTCACGACATGTCTTTATTGCTTTAAACGCATGATCTAGTTCTTAAAGAGTAGCATACTTGAAAGTGTTGATATACTGAATCAATGTTGAATTTCAGTTTCGTGAACATTTTATTGAATTTACATCTTTTGATATTAAGCATATTAATTGTCAATTGATGATGAAACTAATGAAAATTCTGAAGAACTACATTATTAAAAACAAGCTTTTTGAAATTGTTATTAATAATGCAAGCAATAATAGTATCTTGAAAGAGAAACTTGAAAAGATCATGAATCATTGCAAGTTTCAATAAGATAGAACACAGAATTTCATTAATTGTTTGACTTACATCATCAATCTTATGACTTAAGATTTTATTCAAGCTCTTAAATCAAAGATAATAGTTGATAATGTTATTGCTCAATTAAAGAATGAGCAAGTGCAAAATATTGAAACAAGCAGAGAATTATCTGTTGTGATCAAAAAGATATTACTTCAAATGATAATGCAAAAAAGTAATGCATTTATTAATCATGAAATTAGATTCATGCTTTGATGATAGCTGTCAACGACTTTTTTCAGTGATTGATTCGCTTCAGAGCTTTTCAAGAGCAGAATGACAAAAGATTTAGAAAACTGATACAAAATATTTGCATTCATTGAAACTTTACGTACTTGATGCTTCGTTAAGCATATCAACTATGCAAATTTGTTGATCTTTGAACAGAGAAATACTGCGAAGATTTCAAGATTGCAAAGATCAAACTTGATAAAAGTGAGTGATTCATGATTTTGCTTGTTGACAATCTATTAAATTTCTTCTACAAATGCACTTTAATAATGTCATGAACAACTAATGCAGATATTCACTTGAAATTTCAAATATTTAATGCACTTTTCAATCATCTTAAGCAAATTGAAAAGAATATAAGAAGAAGTACTTGCTTGTTGAATGCTGTTATAGTAAAGACTTGCAAAAAAGTCTCAATCAAACTTGCAAAGTATTATGTCAAGATCAAAAACAGCAATGAAACAATATATAATCTTGCAAATATTTTGAATTTTACAATGAAGCTAAATCTTTACAAGACTTGAGATAACAAAGACAATGAAGATACAAATCATGATAAAGAATCTGTTCACTATGAGATTAAGTACAAGACAGAGTTTAAAGAGTATTTTCATCATTACTATGAAGATTCAGCTGTTGATTTAAGAGCAGAAGCACAAAGAGCAAGAAGTGATGCTGATAAAATAATGCATTATAATAATACATTTAATCATTTACTAATGATCTTGTAGTCTGTTGCAACTGTTAGAAGATTATTGCTTTGATAATCTCAGCATGTTCATTCTTTTCAAGACAAAGATGATTGATATTTTTGCATTGATGTTATAAATGAGAAATGTTTGACATGATAATTTTGAAAAAAACAATGCTTCAAATTTTTCTAAATTGACATAAATGATTAAAGATGTTCTTTCATGCTCAATATTTTTAATAAATATTGAGCGAACTTTCAATCTTGCTAGAAGAGTATGTTGATGAAATTGATCACAGATGAGTTTGAAAATGATGAAATAAATAATATTGATGAAGTATTACAATTGAACTATGAATTTGAATTCAGATGAGATTATTACTGAGCTCTGAGATATTTATTGCAAAGAGAAAAATGATGATCAAGAGATTAACAAGTTTGTTGATTCATTTTAAGTATCTTTGAAGATTGTTCTGATGCAGATTTATTTATAAATCTGCAATATCATTTCATTTATTAAAAGTCTTGCATTTAAAGCAAGTACTTATTAGAAGTATAATTGAGTCAATGCACAAGAATAATGCACAAGAGTAATGTGAATGTAATTTCAAGAATTACACTGTTTATTTAACTGATGAAAACAGACATTTTCTAGTCTGTCTTGAAAAACATGACATCAAGATTCATCATGAGATTCTTCATAAATCTCATATTTTTATCTTGAATGATGATGCATTTGACATGAATTGTCATCAAGTTGATGTTTGCATAAAGCAAAATGTCAATGAAAATTCTACAACAAAAGTGATAATGCAAAAGAATAATGCACTTACTTTTCATAAAGAAAATCATAAAGTCTTCAATGATTTTTTGAAAAGCACTCAAGACAAAGCATTGAATGTGAAAATCATATTGTAGCATGTTTGCTTGAGCATAATCATGCATAATCTCTTTAATCAGTCTTTCAAAGATCATTTTGAGAATGAGATTTTCTATGATCTTCTGATATTTTTGAATTTTGTGCAACGTAACAATGTTTGATTTGTAGCATCTTTTCTGTTGCAAAGCATTAATATATCACTAAACAATGCATTACTCATGTGCATTATCTTTTTAGTAGTAATAATAAATTTAAAGACTGAAGTTTCTTTGATAGCATAATAATCAGTTGAATGCATTGAGCTTTTAGATGTTCTACATGCTGATGCATATGTTAAAAATGAACTTGTCAGCAATAAACAAGTCATATTGCATTATCAATATACATTATTGATAACATTCTTGCTGCATGTCATTGTTTATCAAGAATGATTGATTTGATTTATGTAAACTTGATTTTTGAAAGTATTATCTTTAAAAGTGTTATTTATTGAAGTGTTGATTACTAAAATGATTCAAGAAAATATGATAAAAGAAGTGATTGAAAAATCAGAAAAGAAATTGAAGAAAATATTGAATAAGTGTTAAGAAATAAGTATTAAGAATAATAATTAAATATTTCTCGTTGCACTCAAATTCATCTCACTTGATGAGTTTTTTTCTTACTTTTCAAAATTCTCTATCTGTTCATATTTTATCAAACTACTCAAATTTTATCAATATTATTGCATTACTCAAATGCATCATCAAGAGAACAATGCTAACTTTAACAGATACTTTTCACTCTGTTCAACAGTTCAGAAACAATTCTTCATGAAAATTAATTCATTTAACTTGATGTTATACTTCTTACTTTCTCAAATTCTCTACAAGTTTATATTTTATTGAACTACTTAAATTTCATTGATACTATTGCATTACTTAAATGCATTATCAAGAGAACAATACTGACTTTAACAAATAATGTTCATTTTATTCATAAACTTAAAGTTTATTACAAGTTGAAATTGTGATGAAAATTGATTCAATGAGATCAAAGAATACTATAAGTGACAAAACAATGATCATGTAATCATATTTAAATAATTATACAAACTAAGACAGTTTAATGTTTGAAAAGAAGTGAATGAAATCAACAAAGCAACGATAAAAAATAATGTAAAAGACGAGATAAAACAAGAGTGAAAGAATAAAGATATTCATGATAATGCATCTCAGTAATGCAATACTAAATAAAGCGTTGATCTGTTTATAGTCAAATGCTTTAAATTGAAAATCAAATGTCATTGATAGTTTGTAAAATGAACTAAATTTTAGAGTTTAGTTTAAGTGACATTCATCACTTAAAGTTGAATAAAATCTGAATTTAAACTGATTTCGCTGAGCTGAGTTCTGCTTTTGTTGATAAAATCTGCATTCATTCATATGTTGCTGAACTGAATTTCGCTTTTGTTGATAAAATCTGTGTTTATTCATATGCACTGAACTGAATCTCACTTTTGTTGCTTTCATCACTTTTGTCGCTTATGTCACATATGTTAATTCTTCTTTTTGCATATATTATATATATTTACAGAGACTTATTTAAAGACAGAATTATAGTATGAAGTGTCGCTACAATGAATGTCATCATTGTACTTAAAAGCATCATTAATAGTACATGAACACTCTTCATTCTCGATCATTCATCTCTTCAAAATATACATCAACTTAAGTCAAAACAACTCAGAAAATAACTTGATTAATTTTAATTTCAAAGATGATTTGCAGATTGTTTTTCAAATCTTACGTAAGAAATATGAAGATAACATTGTCAAAAGTTTTGAGCAAGTGCAATCATTAAAACATCAAGTAACATGATTTAAGTAATTTCATTGAGCATTCACTGCAAAATAACTCAGAAAACAAATTGATTAACTTTAATTTCATGAAGATTAACAATCTTATCTGCATATGAAATATATGCTTATGATTAAAGATGACAAATTAATGATTAAGAAAATGAGATGAATGATTTCTGTTGATGTAGCATTTCTCGATCTTCTTATCTGAACATCAACTATGCATGTATGTCTGAACATAACAGTTCTGCTCAATGCTCATGCTGAGTGAAACTAAATTGTTATACTCACTTTGAAAGTTTATCATGCATTGCTGATTTGTAGCGTCTGATGTAACAATAATTTCATGTTCACTTTTTAACTTTTGTATTAAATGTCAAAGCTGTAATGCTTCTGTTTAAATTCTCAAATCTTTTTGATCTTCAATCTGTAAAGACAGTTTTTTAACAATAATTCTTTCTTTCATGTCTTGACTTTATATCAGCAACAGTTCAAACTTTTCTTTTATTGACTTTCTCATTTTTGTCGTTAATTTTAACTTCTTGCAGTCTTCACAAAGCTTGAACTATTCATTATGAATGCATCATAATAACTTGTCAAACTTTATGCATTAACATTCTTTGCAATATCTTGAATTGATTTGACATTATCTGATCTGACATCAGTTGTTGCATTGTCAATAATCTTGTTCTTGATCATAGTGTGTAAGATTTTAAGTAATCACATATTTATTGTTTGTAGCAAATTCAATAACTCATTTAACTTTTTTGTAATTTCATCATTATTTTTAAAATCATGAATCTGAGATCAGTTGATGATATCAATGTATGCAAAATCAATCATTTGCAAAAGTGTCATAAATGTCATTTTTTTGACTTGTATTTTCGCTTGATGTGCAAGTAAATGATCTCACTCATTAAAGAACTGAGCTTTGCAGTAATCTGACACAACTGCTAGAAAGATTCTGTGAGCTGACTTTTTATGATTTTCAATCTCAAGTTAAATCAATTGCATATGCTTGATTAATCTTAAAGCAGATACGCTGATACTTTTTTAGCATTTTGACAGAATGTTGAAGTCTGACTTGATTGATTAAACTGTCATCATACTCAAATCACAAGAACACATTGAATGTAATTTTTGAAATTGAAAATCTTTGTTGACTTGCAAGATTGAAGATCAAGAAACACTCAATATGTATGAAAAGATTGTAAGCATCACGTTTTGCAGTGAAGAAAATGAGTCATGTGCTTTATATGAAAAGTAAATAGAAAGATTTTGCTTTTGTAATTGTATAATGACATTGTTTTGCAAAATCTCTCTTTTTGTTCAAAAGCAATGATGAGTTTAAGCATAATTGACATGCTATCAAAGAGTTTCAAATGAAGATGAAGAAAATAAATGCATAGTCATATATTTCTTGAGTTGCTCATCAAGTCATGACAAAAGCAAGATAAATAATGATGACAAGATAAAGTTTGTAAATTCTGAAGATTACTTTGACTTGAGATATATAACACTTTAGCAATCATTACTCTCATCTCATAAGAGATTTAGATGATTGCATCTTGAGCAACAATAGTTAAATCATGAGAATAGCGATGATATTTGTTTAATCTAAGTGATTGATTTCATTTTCTTTATGATTTAGCTAAATATAGTTTACATATTTTAACTATTGAGTTCAAATTGAAGTTGATAACTTCTGAGCAAACATGATTCATTGACTTTGCAATTAACATTTTTCAATTCATTTTGTTACTGACATTTCATGCACAGATAAACAGTTGAGCGTAAAGAATCATTACAATTCATCATTGCTTCATATAAATTATATAAAAACATTAATCGAAAACTTATAAATAATGCAGCGCGTATGCTCTTCATATGAGATGAAGATAAATAACATCAACGAACTTGAACATTATTTTCATCACTGTCATGTTCACTTGCATGATTAATCACGAAAGATTCTCTGACAAAAGTTATCATCATCATCAGAATCATCATCATCAGAATCATCATCATGCGATTTGATGCAGCTCATCTGATGCAATCATGAAACTGCAGAATGAGATTCAAACTTGAATGATTTTCATGATGAAAGCATTCAGATGAACATTGAAAATGAGAATCAAGAATATATGTTAATAAATGATTTTGCAGAAAAGCACATGAACATTGAGATGAATAGTGCTGATTTGAATCAAAATATGAAACATATATCATCAAGAATCAAAATGATACAACTTCAGACTGAACTTCTCTTCACATCATCAGCGCTGCAAGTTGAAATCTTCGTTAAGATAATTGATCATGATGTCAAAACAACAGTTGACGTGTCAAAGAAAGTATCAAAGTTGTTGAGTTTGAATTTTTAAACAATTAAGAACATAAACAAGAATCAATATTATTCATTTCAATGCAAAGCAAATTACATGTTCATTCACTGACTTCATTAAACAAAAATTATCAAAGACAGTGTTAATCAATTCTTTCAAGATTTGCGCTTGCAAGTCTTATATTAATATGTCAACTTTTATGATGCAAACAAGTGATTGATACTTCTATAGCAAATTTCATATGATGTTGAAAACAACGAATGACATTCTTAAATGTTTACAGTTGAATTCAGTTACAAAGAAGTTCAAGAAGAGCAGCATTGCATTTTGTATTATGACATTATTGAGACATTTTAATTCTTATTGAGTTATTCATCATTTTAAGACAAGCTGATTTACACACTCATTCAACATTATAATGTCAACAACTTTCAAGTTTATGACAAAATATATACTGCTGATTGATGATGAGAAACGCAGAAGAAGCTTTCTTATGATGCTATCATGATATCACTGTTAATTTTCATCAATAAGATAGTCTTGACTAAGCATTGAAGTAATCTATCTGCATGATTTATATATTTAATGATAGAAAATCTAAATCGATGCACAAAACATACTCAAAAACGATCAAGATTGATTCTTTTGAGATTTCTTTTTATAATTAACAATGACAATGATGATATCAAGTCAAAGATTTGACACATGATGTTATTAATCATACTCAAGCGTATGTTAAACATGTATCATCATGTATTAATACATGATCTCACATGTAACAATCATTGAAGCTATGTTCAGAAACGACATTTCTATTCTTTGTGTAAACAATAAGATAAGACAATATTATTTGATAATCATCAAGTTCATAATGAACTACAAGAAACAAGTATTAATCACAGACATCAAGATGAATCAATAATGCTTTATCTGTCAAATGTCATTTTATGAGCGTGAAAATTTAAACAAGACATGATTAATTTGAACGCATGTGTTCACTAAAAATCAACAGAAACAATAAAGAAAGAACAATATGATTGAGAATGATTTTGCTTGAATACATTCAGTGAAAAACTTTGCATAATCACATATGTTTATCAATATTTACAAGACAATGATGATAAATGTGTTACATCAACTACTTAAGAAAATCATTTTGTATCTGATGTTATGATTCAGTCAGATCATCAATGAGAATGTTTGTACAAATTGAAGAAGAAAAGAAATCAGATTAGCTCTAAATGATGCATCAGAAACAACTCAGCTGAATCAAAGATTTCGCGTCATTTTATCATTTAAAGACATGAAGAGATTTGTCAAGTACAATATGATTAAACAGTGAATTGATGCAGATTAAAAGTCGATTGTATGTCAGCTTATATTAATCATTACATTGCTTCTGATCACAAAAGCATCTGCAGCGATTCACTTCACTTAAGCAGTAATAAACTTCATGATACTTGCTCAGTATCATTTGCATGATGAAGAAACTCTTCAATATCTTGAACATGCACTTTTTCAATTAAACAAGCTAAAAAATGTTTTTTGTCATTTGCAATCTGAGCATTCAGATACAGATGTCAATCATTTCAACATTTCAAAACTACATGCAATGATACATTATATAAGTCAGATTCAAAGATATAATAGTGCTGATAATTTCAATACAGAGCACAGTGAGATTTCACACAAGCATTTAATAAAGATCTTTTTCAATTGCATCAATAAATGAGAAACATTTCAAAGATAGTTATTGCATCATAATACTCAACATCTGAATCTTCTTGCAATGAAAGATATTCTTTTTTACAGAAATATAAAACAAAACAAGATTAATAAGCATGCATTGACTGTTATAATAACATGATTCAATTGTATCTTTAATCTTCATAAAATTTAAGATGCATTCATTTGTGAACAATGCAATTAAATACAAGAGACAGAACTCAATTCAAAGTTATGATGTCATGCATTAATCTTAATTAAAATTCTGAACATAGAGAAACTTCTTGATATGTTAACAGTCTTTGTGTGCAAGTATTGCAACATAGTTGACAAGAAAGTTGTATTAGATAAAGAGTTAGATAAAAAGAAAAAAGACTTAATCTGAGTGAAATCATACTACGTAAGCATTCATGAATCACTTCAATGCTGAAAACAAGATGAAAAAGACGTTGATGATTTAAAGAATGTTGTCAGTGATAAAGTATACTGCTCATTGAACTGACAGAAAAAGAAGAAAGTTTGAAGACGTGATTATGTTTCAATTCAGAAGAAATTGAAAGAGATGATTTGAAGTCTCAACTCTGTTAAATGATTGACTGTCTGATCAGCTACAACTTATTCTTTTCATTATAAATTTGTTGCATCAAGACAACAAGAATAATGAGTTATAACATAATGATGTTCTTGTTGAACTACTTAAATTTTGCAATGAAAGAACTCAACATGCTATGCATGAAATGATTAAGATAAAGCACTGATTTAAAGATAACATCAAAAATTCTCGTTCACTTGAAGCTAGTCAATTTTTTTATTTACATACAATTCTGAAAAGTGTGCATGTTGTATCAGTAAACAATATTTTTAGCAAGTCAAACAAAAATAAGTTTTTCTACATTAATAACTTCAACGACTGAGATTCATACAATTCAATATATGAGAAGAATTTCTTGCATAAAGAGATAAGAGTAATAAAATACTACTTCAAATGTGAAAGTTAAAAATATTTGAAACTGACTCAATCTTATTGCAGACAAAAATCAAACAATGTATATATATTATGTTTATGTTTCAGAACATATACAGAATCATCAAAGTCAATGATGCTACATGACTAAGCAACTAAGAAATATAATCATCTTTTGACTTTGCTCAATCAAATTCTTTTTGATGAACAGAAGTTTCAACTATGAATCAATAAAAACTAAAGTCAAAGTTTAATCTTACAAGAGCTTTGTTCTTATGAAAGATACATAGCAAACAAAGCTTTGCTTGTTGCAAAAGTATCATCAGCTACAAATTTAATATTATGAAATTAATCAGTCAAAGTCAACTGTATTAATGAATTGATCTGAAAAAGAATTGACTTAATGATTGCAAGCGATTGTATTATAAAAGAGTGTGAGTGACTCAGTAATAAACTTTAGATAATTGATATGTATTTCATAAATTTAGTTGAGAGCTTAAACAGTAAGTAGATCACTGAAAGCTGACATCAATTATCACATGAACAAGATGCAACAAGTATGACATCAATTAAATTCTGAAGTTATGAATTGCTGATGCTAAAGTTTTTTGTGATAAGTGCAATCATTAGTCACAGACATGAAAATATTTAACAAACATCAAGTCTTCTCTTTAATATAATGAATGCATTGTCAAAAATATCATGTAAAAAGTATATACACTACAAATGATCAATAAACAGAGTGAAAGAAGAACTTAACATTGATGAGTTTGAATACATGCAATTGAAGATGCAAATATGAAATTAAATAAAATCTCTTCAGTTTATAAAATAAAAGCTAAATATTGTTAGAAATCAGCATAGAGCGAGTCAATATGAGTGTCATTTAACTAGAAGATAAATGTTAAGAAAGAAAGATAGCTACAGAAAAGAAGCTGACTACATATGTGTGTTTCTCAATCGACGCTAGACTCAATAGAAACTAGTCAAGATGATGAAGCTAGAATAAATCTGACAAGACTAGAAGACTGAGTCTGACAAGACTAGAATCATGACATTACTTCTCTTTCTTGACTATTCATGTTCGCATGAATGTTGTTTCTTAGTGCGCTTTTGTTGAATATTTAATATGAAAGTCATCAATCATCTCTTGAGCATTCATAAATTCGTCGTCGTCAGCGTTATATCAGTTGAGATCATTGTCATAGCTCTTTCATTTGACTTGATATTGAAGTCGTCTTCTATAGCGTCGAAAGTTCAGTATATCATCGATTTTTCATTCATCTTCATCTTTTATCACTATTGATCTCGAAGATTCATTCTTTTGATCAGACAGAGAGTCGTCGACGACAAAGCGAAGCAGATCAGAATGAAATACATCATGAACATGCATAGACTCTGATAATTTCAGTTTATATGAAGAGTCGACGAGATCTAGATTGATGAAAGAATCGAGCATTTTATCATTTAACTTTTTAAAAGATCTCGCTGTAACGATGTTTCTTTCATTTAGAAACATCTTTGATTCGATCTTGTAATTGATCTTCTTTCTATGCTTGTTAATCTGATTCATCATTTGCTCTCGTGTTTTGATCAGAGCTTCGCGAGCGAAGATCAGTGTTCTATTCATGTGATTGAATATATCTTTGACTCGAGCAATCTGCAGACGTTCGCAAATGCTTTCATACTCGATGATGTCAGAGTCGAAGCTCATACGAGAATGAAAGCTCTTGTTCATGAAGAAGAAGATCAAGAAGATGATTGAAGACAAGATGTTATTGTCAACAAACTCAATCATGAATAGTCACTTGAATCAGTCGTTCTGCATGTACGAACAGAAGAAACGAAGATATCGCTCGACATTCTGATTGACTTGTTCGCTTTGATCGTCGATCTGAAGATGATAGACAATGAACAATCGAAGAGAAATGTTCAGTCGTTTGCAAAGAAACTTTCAAAGAATGAAGATAAACTGAGAATCTCGATCAAATACAATGAAGCTTGATAGATTGTGAGTTCAATATATTCATTGAAGCAACATCTCAGCTGTCTTTTCGACTGTGATATCTTTCTCATCAATGATGCAAGAGATATAATGTCTTTCTTTTGACAATCTGCAGATGACAGTCAGAATAGCGTTGTAGTCGTACGAATCAGATAGATCAATAATGAAGTTCATGACTATGTTCTGTCATCGCTGTTCAGATATCAATAGAGATTGAAGCAAGTCATTTGATTTATCTCTAGATGTCTTTGATCGTTGACAAACATAGCAGTTTCGAATATATTGATCTACTGTCTTTTGCATGAATGATCAATAGTAGTTTCGTTTGATGATTTTCATTGTTCTAAGAATATTGAGATGATCTATTGAGAATTGATCGTGCATCTCACGAATCAGATTCATTTGCAGAAGTTCATTGAATGAAACTCATAGCTGACTGTCTTTGTATAAGATTTCATTCTGAATTCGACAATTCTTCAGCTTGATGTCTTCACATTGTGCTTTGTCTCTTTCTATTGCTTCGCGAAGTAGAGTACAATTCTCGTCGATTTCATTCACGTCAAGAACTTGTTTATAAATTGACTCGCTGACGTTCTTCTCTAGATCAGCAATCTTCATTCAATTCAACGTCAGAATAATGATTTGTTGATAGCGAACGCGTTCATCATCGAAATCTCTGAGCACGAAGTCAGCTCGACAAGTTAATGCATTGATCTTAATGTTCTGTTTGTCAGATTGATACATTATCTTGAAGTTGAAATCAGCTAGCTTCTGAACTCAGCGCATCTGATGTCTACTCAGCTCTTTATTCTTCATTAATGACGTCAGAGCTTGATGATCAATGAACATCTTGATTGATAGCTCAGTCAATTTCAGCTCAGATCGTCAATGCTCAAATGCTCGAATGATCGTTAGTAGCTTCTTGTCATAAATTTCGTAATTGCACTCAGCGAAGCTCAGATTCTTGCTGTAGTAGATCATCGAATGCAAGATTTCTTCGTCATCATACTGAGAAAGTATGTCATCATTGACGTAGTCAAATGAGTCTGTTTCAAGAATAATCTCTCTATTCTGATCAAAATGACGAAGAATAGATGCTTTAGTCATTTGTTTCTTCATATGATCAAAGATCGTTTGACAAGCGTGATCTCATTCAAATATTATCTCTTTTTGAATGAGTTGAATCAGAGAATGAACAATCTTTGAAAAGTTCTTTATAAAACGTCGATAGAAGTTGTAGAAATCGACGAAGAACTGCATCTGAGTGAGATTTGTAAAAGTAGATCATTCGACTACTGCTTATACTTTTCTGAAATTCATCTTTAATTCTTCAATGAATAGCAATAGTCTCAGAAAGAAGATCTTCTGAACATGAAACTCGCACTTGTTTATATTCATCTGAAGATCAGTCTCTCGTAATCTATGTAGAATTAATCGTACGTGTTGCTTATGTTTCTTCAGTGTTTTGCTGTAGATGATAATGTCATCTAGATAGATCTGACAAAACTGATGAAGATAATCAAATAGCACGTCGTTCATATAGTGTTGATAGAAAGTTGAGTCGTTGATTAATTCAAAAGACATCACGTGATATTTGTAGAAATCAAAAGAGATGATAAAAATAGTCAAATCTTCGCTATCTGAATGCATTTGCAGTTTATTGAACGTGATGATGATGTTCAATCAAGTCAGATATTTGCTTTCTTGTATACGAGCGAAAGTCTCGTCTATTAATGACAAAGAGTAGCGATTTCGTTTGATCAAAGCATTGAGCTTTCTGTAATCAACGCAGAAACGCAAGCTATCATCTTTCTTTTCGATGAATAGTATGAGCGAAGCATATGAAGCTGAGCTAGACGATATGAAGTCTTTATTCAGATGCTTGATCAGATAGTTCTTCATCTTTTGAAGCTTGTAGTCAGACATATGATAGAGACGACTTCAAGAAGATGTTTTCTCGTCAATCAACTCAATTTTATGATCGTAGAAGCAATGAGAAGATAGTTGATCAATCATCGCTCGATCAAACACGTCTAGATAGTCATGATATTTCGAAGAAAGCTTAGCTTTGACTTCTTTCAAGATTTCTTCGTGTGAAAGCTCTTGTATATTTACATCTTCGAGTTTATTTCTAGCTGTTTTTAGAAGTCGATCGATTTTCGTGATGATGATTGCGAAAGTAGTCACATTCAATCATTTGACTAGTGATTTATATGTTGCAGTCTCTATCATTTCTATGTTCATTGAATCGAAAGACGAAGCGAAGTTGACTGAATTAGATGATTTCACGATTTTACTGAATGAAGATGACTTCTCGCTGAGTCAAGTGACAACAGAAGAAGTAGATCTCTTTAGTATTTGAGTAGAGATTGAACTTCTCTGTTCTATCGCGATTTTCTTGAGAACAGAAAAAAGAGTCGAGCTAACATCAATATGAGTCTTTGAATCAGAAAATTGAAGACAATCATCTCTCATATCAATCGTTATCTCGATCTTATTCATTCATGTTTTTTCGAGAATCATCTGATGCTGATTCAATCGAGTAATCAGCATAAAGACGAAATGTTTCATATGATCTTGAACAGTCAGATTCAAATAAATTGCATGAGTAATGAACTTTTTTGCATAATGATCATCAAATTTTCTTATTGACTTTAGCTTGATTAAAGATAACGATTCAATTTGCAAATGATCACAAACATTCTGTGCAATTAATTCATCAATGAACGAATAGTCAGCTGCTTCAGTGTCAATCAATGACTTTAATGAGTAACTAATTTCATTGCTAGATAGTACACATTCAGTAGTCAAAGATTTTGAAGCAAAAAGATTATTTGAGCTGCTCATTGTTGAAGAAATTAACACATCTTTCATCACGTCTTTGATGAAAGTCACTAGTTTTTTGTTTCATTCTTCAATTTCTCTGTAAATAATTTCTTCTCTTCTTTTGACATGATGATCTCATTGAGATGAGAAGTGAATGCACGAGATGTCGAAGTACTAGTCTTCAGCTGAAAGCAGTTCTTTGAAAGATGACTCGATACTTTGCAGTTGAAGCAGATGATTGACATTCTTGATCATTCAGATTCAAGAGTGAAAAAAGTAGCGAGTTGAACATAGATAGCAGTTGAAACTGATGTCGATGAAGAAACAAAACGTTTTTTCGAAGCTGCTATTGATTTGACTGTTCATTGCTCATCACGTAGCTGATAATTGACTCGTTGTTTGTTATTCACATCTTGAAGAAAGATCTTGAGCTTATCAAGTGAGCTAAACTTTATGAAGCAAACTGACAACGCGTTCTGAAGATGATTGTTGATTTTATTCTGAATGTCGTTCATCAGAATGATATCATCGTAGTTCAGAAAGCTGAATATTCTAATGAATTTCAAATAGAAAGAGCTGAAAGACTTGTTGAGCTGCTTCAAAGCGACGTATTCACGATGACACTTTCGAATCAGATTCTGATCTTTGTAAATTTCTTTCAGATATTTCAGTAGCTCTGATAGTGACTGATAGAATGAGAAAGCATCAACACGATGCTTTGCATAGATTTGCTGATCAGCATCATCTTCTAGTCTGAAAATCACATAGACAATACGAATTTTTTCAGTAGAATAATGATTCGCATTAACATCGAGCTTGTCAGCTATTTTGATGTTTCATGTCTCTCAGATAGAATCATCTGTTTCGATGAAGATGAGTGAATTCGAAAGCTTGATGAACTTGTGATGATCATTCTTGTTATCGAATAGAGTGAATGACTTTCATGAGCTTCGAAAGCGTTGATCAATTTCAGAAGTCAATGAGATCTCTTTCTGATTGACTTGATGCTCGACTGACTGAGTCTCTTGACAAGACATAGATCGATCGACTTGATGTTGTTTCACTCTGAAGTTCAATCGCTCGTCTTGTAACTGACTGATCTTTTTCTCTAGTTCATCATTCTTATCAAAAGTGACTTCTAGTTGTTTCGCTCTCTTTTTGTGATTGTCTTGTACGAGAAGTCAGTGCTCGTTGAGCTGTAGAGTCAGATTTCGCTGACTTCAAAGCTCGTTCAGCATATCAATAATCTGATTGAGCTGATTTGCAACTCATTGACACAATTGTTTCTTGTTCTTTATGTTTCATGATATTGTAGCTTCTTCAATCTCAACTGAAGCATCGATGAATAGAAGTGAGACTCTTCTATTGACAGTGCTTCTAAGCAGATGAGCTGTTCAAAGCTCAACTGACTTGACGTCGTGTGTCATGATGATAGTAGATAGAAGTTGTTGAGATAAAGATAAATGAGAAATTGATGTTTTGATTTGATGCAAATTCAAAGAAGCTCTTGTGAATTTTCTGATAATGATTGATTGTAATATTCGAAGAATCTCTTGCAAATAGAATGATGAAAATAAATGTAGAATCGAAGAATTTCTTGCGATCTAAAATGATGATGATGCAAATTTGAAGAATTTCTTGCAAATTTTTCTTACTGAATAGATTGTTTTGTATCGTCTATTCATCGATAGCAGAATAGTTGATGAGCATTTATTTAATGTTAGAGATCAGCATAGAGTGAGTCAATATGAATGTCATTTAACTAGAAGATAAATGCTAAGAAAGAAAGATAGTTACAGAAAAGAAGCTGACTACATATGTGTATTTCTCAGTCGACGCTAGACTCAATAGAAACTAGTCAAGATGACGAAGCTAGAATAAATCTGACAAGACTAGAAGACTGAGTCTGACAAGACTAGAATCATGACAAATATAAATAAGTCAAAAGAGATCATCAGATCAACATTTGAAGTCATATATTCTAAGTTTCATATTATATTCAATAATGTTGCAAGATCAAGAAGTGATTTTATGTTAATGTTCATGATACAGCAATCAAATTACAATGTAAGAAAATGATTTAAAGTCAGAAAGATACAATAAGACAATCTCAAGTACAATTCTTCATCATCTTTTCAACTGAAAACACACTCACATCTTTTAAGTTATGTCATTTGCAATAAATGAAACTTCAAGAAATCTCAATCAGTATCAGTTAAATGAATCAAAATTCTCATAATATAAATTAATCATGATCTCAATTGTAACATATGTTGCAGATCACAAAATTTTCTTAAACATGAATCAGTAAAGAACTCAATTTGCATTAATGACATGAAATACAACAAATTTATAAAGCTGATTGAGAATGAGTTGAATTACAACTGTGTCATAGATACAATGATATATGATTGAGCTGAATTTGCAAGAATAAATATCAGCAACGAGCGCAAATAAAAAACAGCATTGAAAGAAATGCATGCAAAAAAGTTTATTTACTTTCTTTTTACAATTCAATCTGCTACAAACAACGATTGTAAATTTCAGATCTTTTATGATACTTGATTCAAGCAGCTGATTACTGAAGAAATTATGTAGAATGCTTGTAGAAAACATGTTCATGCTCAAGATTCTCAGTATAAAATGACATAGCAAAATCATGTCATAATTGAGAAATCTTAAAAATCAATGACAAGACTTATAGTTCATTCAACATTAACAAAGATTCAATGAATTTTTATCAAGATTAAATGAATTATTCTTAATGCTTGAAATAAGGTAAATTCTTTTCTTATCATGAGAAAAAATCATTTGCAATCTGACATTCTCTTTTATTCTTCTTCTCAATCATTTGTTGCATAAATTTTCTCGATGATCATACATTATTAAATCACATCAAATGACTTTTGTCTTGAATGCAACATAAGAGTACATTAATCTTTATGATGATGAGTTTATCAAGATACTAAGTGACATTACAGAAAAGACGTTGTCACATGAGCAACTTCAAGACATCGTCATCATTAAAATGCAATGCAGTTGAATACATAAAGATTCACAACGACAATGAGATTGCAACAGACTCAAGCGACAACGATTCTGTAAAAGAAGTTTTCAACAAAAACAGATGTATCACTTTTGAAGTAATAATTCGCTTAAAAATTCAAAAGAATAAATGACTAATTTGAAAAAAGACAAAATTGAATGCTGTCAGAGCATTCAGTGAAAGTATCTTCATAAAGTCATCACGACATTTCAAAAACTCAACGTATGCAACATTGAACAGCTTAATTCTTTTCAATTAATCAATAATAAACATACTAGAATTGATTTTGATGATGATGACATCAATGATGCAGACTGAGAATCAATAACATCATATTTATGAGAAAAGATATCACATCAAACTAAATGCAACTTCATCATTGATCATAAGTTGATTGTTGAAGTTTGCACTCATTATCTACTTACGTGAATATTGAGCGATCATGTTGATAGCAATAGTAATTCATGATCAAACTTCAAAAAGAAATGACTTAATGAGAAAATGAAAAAAGTATGAAAGAATATCACAAATTATTTAGACAAGAAGTCAGATCACAAATGTTCTGAAGTAGAGAACATTTCAACAACAAAAGAAACTCAAAAAATAATATACTCAGATCTTTCGTTGCAAATAAGACTCATAATAAATAAATGTATAACATCTTTGAAGTATGATAATTTAGTGTACTGAGTTGAGTACAAATCATAGTCGAGAATGAATATGATTAACAGAAGCAATTCACAAGAAAAGAGTGAAAGAATTTGATAAAAAGTCTGTTAAATAATGATGATTTTGCGTGTGAAAAAATATGTACTAATCAAAGATTGCAACATCGTTTAATGTAAAAAGATTCTTTAAGACAGATTCTGCGCAAGAATTATAATGAATGTATTGATTTGAAAGATTTATTGCAAAGTCAAAAATGAGATAGCATATCAAGAATATTCAAAGATATTCTTTGATTCACTTTCTACTAATGTTGTTTTTATTGCAGTGACAATGATCACTCATTATATACAAGAATATGAATTAAAAAAGCACAGATTAAACAAGTTTGAGAAATTAAACATGAATAGTAAGTGAACATTTGCATATATTAATGACTAAAGTGATTGAAGCGAAGCTGAACTTGATAACATGCAGTGACATGAATGCACGTCAATGTGACATGAAATTAACAAGCTTGCAAGCATCAACAATTAATATTGAAGATTCTGCTATGTTGTATCAAGCAACAGATCAATAATAATGATATTAAAGTGACTATGAACATTCAAGCTGTACTCAATGTATACATTGATTGTTTCAATGATCTCTCATTATATGAGTTAGAAAATGACGTGCAACTCAATTCAAACATAAGTCATAAGAAAATATTCTTGAGTTCAAAAAGCATTTTCATCTTTCAATCTTTAAAACTAACATCACTTGTCTTTAATGTAATGTTATTAAATGAAGCTGTAAATATTATAACTTGTAACTAAATCTTCAATCATTAATGCTGTGTAAAAGAGATTGATTGAATCAAACACAGAGAATGAATTGTTGACTGATGATGCTTGAGTCAGCAAGAAGCAAATTCTTAGCAAGAAATCTCACTTTACATCATAAACTAAAGATTAATCACGTATCATATTACAAAGTGATGAATATGAGTTCATGATAGTATAACAGAATGATTTCAAGTTAATAACAATTAAGATCAGCTGAGAATGAAAGTTTAATGACTTGTAAAATGCTTTAAACATGAAGAAGAATGAATGTTTATAATATAAAGCAGACAAGACAGACAAGATTTTAAGCAATAAGAAGAAATATGAAAGTTTCATATGCAAGATGAGAAAGAAAAGCATCATGAACATAATTTGCAAAAAGAAAGAAATTAAAGAAGAATAAAACTTAAGCACAGTAATCACTATAATCAAATGATTCAAACAAAGCGAATATTTTGCTTCATACTGCAAAAGCACTTCTGTTGCATGTGTTTACATGAGAAAACATGATATTGATAGTGATGTAAATGCATTGATTGAATACTTCAAACATTTTGCTCAAGAATATGCAAGCGCTTATGTTGTAAATGTTATCATGAGAGAACATAGTGCTAGAAGTGATGTGAATGCACAATAAGAAAAGAGTGATAATATTGAGAAGAATAATCAAGATGTTTATGATGATATTTATTACTAAAGAACAAAAGATACATTGAACACTTTAAGCAGTCTGTGTAACATTAAAGCTATGTTTGCAATGTATAATAATTGCGCAGTTGACAGTTTGATCATTGATGATGATTTTAACAAAGAAAGATCATGCAAAGATAACAGTGAATTATAAGCTTCAATGATATTATTTAACATTACAACTTTAATTGTTACAAATGTCAAGATTGTATTTATTGAATCAAATGATAAAGATGCATACTGCGCTTATAAAAGTTTTAAAAATGTTGATATTTTTATGAATATTGATGCTTTTATGAATATGTTTCAGCTAAAAATGATGCAAATCTGAAACATGAAATTAAATAAATATTTGAAATATTAATCATTAAAAGTGCTAAAATCTGTTACTATCTCTTATTTTCGATCGTCATCTGAGCAGATGATGCTTTCATCGACTTCGACGATGATCATCTTGACGCGTCAATTCATCATCTGTCTCTCGATCAATTCGTCATCTGTTTCGAATTTCTACTAGACGTGCTCGAGCTCGATACTTTCTATGACAACAATTGTAGAGTCGACTCAGATGACTTCAACGCTTCAAAAATAATTCGAAAATATGAAGGTTTGATTCGACAACTGCGATGAGAAATATTGATGATTTTGATCACTCGATCGTTCAGCTGTCATCATCTTTCTTCGCTCGAATCAATTTCTGCGCGCTGACTATCTCACATACTTTGAAAGACATAATTGTAGTTCTGAGTCAGACGAATTCAATGCTTCAAAAATAATTGAAAAATCTCAAGGTTTGATCTAGTAATCGAGATTGAGAAGACTCACTGCGCTGAGTGATCGTCTTTCTAGTAGAGTAGCTCTTCCTTCGCTCGAATCAACATATGCGCGCTGACTATCTCACATACTTTGAAAGGCATAATTGTAGCTCTGATTGAGTCGAATTCAATGCTTTCAAAATAATCGAAAAATCTGCAGATTTGATCTAGTAATCGAGATTGAGAAGACTCACTGCGCTGAGTGATCGTCTCTCTAGTAGTAGTTCTTTCCTCGTCCGAATCAACATATGCGCGCTGACTATCTCACATACTTTGAAAGACATGATTGTAGTTCTGAATTAGCTGAATTCAATGTCGTCAAAATAATTGATTTATATCAAGGTTTGATCGAGTAAATGAGATTGAGAATGTTGATGCTTCGAGATCTACCTGTTTTCATCTATGCTCAGTTCTAGAAGCAGTGATCAGCTCTATCGAAGACTTTCAGCTCTAGAAGCAGTGATTAGTTCTAGCAGCAGTGTTCAGTTCTATCGACGAGACGAATGAGTGAATTTGCTATCTGCTATCGAATTATTCGCTCGAATCAATCTCGATGCGCTGACTACTTCACATACTTTGAGAGACATAATTGTAGTTCTGAATTAGCTGAATTCAATGCTTTCAAAATAATTGAAAAACATCGAGGTTTGACCTAGTAAATGAGGTTGAAAAGATTCACTGCGCTGAGTGATCGCTCACCTAGTAGTAACCCTTTCCCCGCCCGAATCAACATATGCACATTGATTACTAGATATACTTTGAGAAACATAATTGTAGTTCTGATTGAGCTGAATTCAATGCTTCAGAAATAATCGAAAAATATTCAGATTTGATCTAGTAATCGAGGTTGAGAAGATTCACTGCGCTGATTGATCGCTCACCTAGTAGTAACATTTCTCTCGCCCGAATCAATTTCTGCGCGTTGACTATCTCACATACTTTGAAAGACATAATTGTAGCTCTGAATCAAACGAATTCAATGCTTCGAAAATAATCGAAAAATATCAAGGTTTGATTTAGCAGTCGAGATTGGGAATATTTCGATGCGCTGAGCGATCGAATTTCCCGCATAGCAGCAATTTCCCGATCACTACTGAACTTCATGCATTCATTATTTGACAAAACTTTCTAAGACATACTTGTAGCTCTGAATCAGCTAAATTCAGATCTTTAAAAATAATTGAATAATATTAATGTTTGACATAACAGTCAATATTGAAAGTATTGCGAATGTTAAAGTTCAACGTTCAACATAGCAGCGCTCATCGCACAATTGACGTAGAATC
>JAABUT010000450.1_pt1 | contig 67474 bp, 60 predicted proteins | sample 5559281 | NCBI WGS metagenome assembly JAABUT01 (sample SAMN10711880, study PRJNA513359) | rock metagenome | isolation source: Antarctica rocks | place: Antarctica: Victoria Land, Ricker Hills nord | collected 2016-01-04 | reverse complement strand
AAAAGCGATCCTTCTTTCAACGGTTTCATTTATTTGGAAGACGGTGCCTGGCGCATCCACAGCATCAACATGAAACTGTTTAAACTGGCCAATATCAGCTTTGTTGATTCGTTGCAGATCACGCAGCAGTTTATCCCGGTTACAGATAGCGTTTGGATGCCGTCTTCCCTGCGTTTTAATTACGGCGGGAAAGTGTTTGGTTTCGTTTTCAGCGGTTATTATGCAGCGATTTATGCTGATTACAATATCAAGCCGAACTTTGCACCTAATTTTTTCAATCACCAGATAATGGAAATCCCGAAGCTGGCCTTTAAAAAAGATTCCCTGTATTGGAACGCTAACCGGCCTGTCCCGCTAACCCGGCAAGAAGAAATCTACTATTACAACAAAGATAGTTTGGGCAGAAAACGGCAATCTAACCAGTATTTGGATTCTGCCAAAAAAATTAACAACCATTTTTTAGTTGTGCCCTGGATTTTAAACGGCTACAACATCAGAAGTAAGGACGGCAGAAAAAATTACAACATCCAATCACCAAAAGACATTGTTTTTTATAATTATGTAGAACGCTGGGGGATCAACCTGGCGCCGCGATACAAACGTTTTGAACCCAACGGAAAAACTTTGGAAATCCGGCCAGCTCTCCGCTATAGTTTTGCCCGGGAGTTGCTGAATGCCAGTGTTTATGCTTCATACCGGTACAACCCAAGCAAGCAGGCCAGTATTTATGGCAAAATAGGTTCTGATTTTTTGGATCTGAACAATTCCGGCAATGTCAGTCTTTTCTTGAATACGCTAAGTTTCTTGTTTACCGAACATAATTTGTTAAAGTTTTATCAATCTAAATTCATACAGGCTGGTTCGCAGGGAGAAGTGGAAAATGGTATTTTGCTCAACGGTTTTATGGAATATGCAGACCGCCGCAGCCTGAACAACTTTTACACCAAAGGCGGTTTGGACAGCACACAGATTACGCCGCCGCCATTGCATAACGGCATTGCTGAACAATCCAATAATCCGCTGGATCCGGGCAGCGATGTGCCGCTTTTTCCGCACTATCAATCGCTTTCTTTCAGCGGCTCGGCTACTTTTACGTTCAATCAGCAATACACACAGCGGCCGGACGGAAAATATATCGAGCCTTCGCCTTATCCGCGCGTTCGGGTAAATTTCCGCAAAGGTTTCCCGATTTTGGGTTCGGATGTAAACTATGGTTTTACTTCTGTAGATGTTTTCCAAGACCAGGTGCACATGGGCATTTATGGTTATTCGTCCTATTTTTTTTCAGGCGGGACTTTTATCAACCATAAAAACCTGTATTATCCTGATTATAAACAGTTTAGGGGAGGGCAGCCATTTGTTTTTGATTCTTCCCTGGGCAGTTTCCACTATCTCAACTACTACGTTTACAGCACCAACCGCAGCTATCTGGAAGGCCATTATGAGCATAATTTTGGCGGATATTTTTTAAACCGGCTGCCATTTATCCGTAAGCTGCGGCTGGAAGAAATTGTGGGCGGTTCTTTTTTAACACAACGCATCCGCGACAATTATCACGAGTTTTATTTTGGGATTAAAAAACTGCTGGTCCGGTTTGATTATGGTTTTGCGTTTGATGGGCACAGCAAAATTTATCAGGGATTTAGATATGTCTACAGTTTGTAAAACCAGGACAAATTTATGCCGGTAAAAGAAGCATCAGGTTTTTAAAACATCAACTTTGCGCCATAAATATTATTTCTGCGGCCTCAAATATTTTTCAACAATAAAATAATAATGAAAAAAACTTTACTTCTGTTTCTTCTTCCGTTTATCGTTTTTACAAATGCTTTTTGCCAGCAATTTTCTATCTCAGGCCAAATTTCTGATGCGCAGGGAAATCCTGTTCCGTTCACATCTATCTACCTGAAAAACACCACAAAAGGAACCTCGGCCAATGATCGTGGTTTGTACGAATTCCGGGTGGATCCGGGCACGTACGATGTGATTTACCGTTATGTGGGTTTCAAGGAAAAAGTAGAGCACCTTATCGTTGGCAACAGTAATTTGCAGCTTGATGTGGTTTTAAACAAGGAAATTTACCAGCTAAAAGAAGTATCGATTAATGGCAGCGGAGAAGATCCGGCGTATGCCATCATCCGCAAAGCAATTGGCAAACGGAAGCAATATTTGAATGAACTGCAGGAATATTCATGCGATGTGTACATCAAAGGCGTGCAGAAATTGCTGAGCGCGCCAAAAAAGATTTTAGGCCGCGACGTGCAAAAAGTTTTGCAGCTGGATTCTAACCGTAAAGGGATTATTTATCTTTCAGAATCCGAATCGCACTTTAATTTTGCCGCGCCGGATAAAGTAAAAGAAGTAATGGTTTCATCCAAAATTGCCGGCCGGAACAATGCGTTCAGTTTCAACCGCGCTTCTGATCTGCAACTGACTTTTTATAAAGACCTGATCGAATTTAGCGGCCTCAGCAACCGTGGTTTTGTCTCGCCGATTGCCAGCAATGCTTTATTTTATTACAAGTATAAATTGCTTGGCAAAGATGTGATCAACGGGCAAACGGTTGATAAAATCCAGGTGATTCCGCGCCGGGAATTCGACCCGGTTTTCCGCGGGAATATTTATATTGTGGATGGACAATGGCGCATTTACAGTGTGGATTTGCGCCTTACCAAAAACTCACAAATCAATTTTGTAGATACGCTGAATTTGAGCCAGCAATACATTCCGGTTACGCCCAAAATCTGGCAGCCAACATTTATACAGTTTAGTTTTAAGGGCAAAGTTTTAGGGTTTAAGTTTGATGGATATTTCATTGGGATTTACAGCAATTACAATGTTGATCCGAAGTTCCCGAAGAATTTTTTCAACGGTGAAGTGATGAAAATTACCAAAGAAGTGAACAAAAAAGATTCGCTTTACTGGAATACAAACCGGCCGGTTCCGCTCAGCGCTGAAGAAAAATACAATTATAAATTTAAGGATGATACTTCGGGCCGGAAACAGAGCAAACCATACCTGGATTCGGTAGAAAAAGCCAATAACCACTTTAAAATCGGACCGTTTTTAATTGCCGGTTATACCAAACGAGACCGTTACAATTATACTTCGTTAAGCTTTCCGGCATTGTACAAGCAAATCCATTACAATACGGTAGAAGGTTTTGCGGTCAACCTGAAAGCCACTTACACCAAAAGTGATGAATACCGCCGTGCTTTTTTTATCACCCCAAATATCCGTTATGGTTTTGCCAATCATTTGCTGAGCTTGAACGCCGAAGCAAGTTATCGTTATGATCCAATTAACCAGGGAACCATCTTTGGCAAAATCGGATCGGATGTGTTGGATCTGAACAATTTAGGGACCCAAAGTTTGCTGATCAACTCGCTTGGAACTTTACTGTACAACCAGAATTACCTGAAACTTTACCGCTCAGAAGCAGTCATGCTTGGTACGCAACGGGAAGTTGCCCGCGGCGTTTTACTGACCGGCCAGCTGGAATATGCCAACCACAAACAGCTGTACAATACCACAATGCTGAATAAAATCAACCAAAACAATGATCTCACCTCCAACAATCCGCTCAATCCTGCTGCCGAAACACAATTGTTTCCGGAGTATCAATCGCTTATTTTCCGCGGATCGGCTTTGTTTACTTTTGATCAGCAATACACCACCCGCCCGGACGGCCGCTTTTACGAACCTTCCAAATATCCGCAGCTGCGCCTTAATTACCGCAAAGCTTTTAGTGTTTTAGGCGGAGATGAAAGTTTTGATTATGGTTCGATCAATGTATTTCAAAACCACATTCAATTGGGCTTGTATGGCTATTCTTCCTTCCTGATTTCGGCTGGAAAGTTCTTCACCAAAAAAGAAATTTATTATCCGGATTACAAACATTTTCTGGGCAACCAAAGCCTCACTTTCAATCCACAGATCGGTTCGTTCCACTTCTTGGATTATTATCCGTACAGCAACAATACCGGTTATTTAGAAGGCCATTACGAGCATAATTTCTCCGGTTTTTTACTGAACAAAGTTCCGTTTATGCGCCAGTTTAAGCTGGAAGAAATTGCGGGTGCATCGTACTTAACGCAATCGCCGATTACCGGAAGCATTACCAAAGCCTACACCAGTTACAGCGAGTTTTACGTCGGCTTGCAACGGTTTATTTTCCGGGTAGATTATGGCATTGCCTACAATTCTGAAAAGAAAATACACCAGGGTTTTAGGATTTATTACGGGTTTTAGGAGGAGCTAATAGGTGATGGTTAATGATTGATAATGAAATTGCAGTTCCAAAAACCAAAAACCATCACCTATAAACCATGAACCTTTCTCCTTATCTTTACCCTCCATTTTACGCTGTTTGTACCAGTATCAATGTTGTTTTATGAAATTTCAAACACTACTTTATTACTGCTATTCGCCGATAGAAAATGCAGAAGCTTTTGCTGCGGACCATTTAAAACTTTGTAAAAGCCTGAACCTGGTTGGCCGTGTAATTGTGGCTGATGAAGGACTGAACGGCACAATTTCGGGCATAAAAGAAGCATGTGAAACGTACAGGCAAACGCTTCATGCTGATCATCGCTTTGCCAAAATTGATTTTAAAATTGATGAGGTAGAAGAACTTTCCTTCATCAAAATGCACGTTCGCTATAAATCAGAAATTGTACATTCCGGACTGCGCGACCCGAAAATCATCGACCCAAATAAAAAAACCGGTATACACCTGGAACCGCTGGAATTTATGGCGATGAAAGACCGCGACGATGTAGTTGTGCTGGATGTGCGCTCCAATTACGAACATAACCTCGGTAAATTTAACAACGCGGTTACTTTCGATATGGAGAATTTTCGCGATTTCCCGGAGATGATCAACCAGCTTGCTTCTTTTAAAGATAAAAAAATCCTGACTTACTGCACCGGCGGCATCAAATGCGAAAAAGCTTCGGCTTTACTACTGCACGAAGGTTTTGAAAACGTGTACCAGCTGCACGGCGGCATCATTAAATACGGAAAAGAAGCCGGCGGAAAAGATTTTGACGGCAAATGTTATGTGTTTGATAACCGGCTTTCTGTGGATGTAAATTCCATAAATCCGGTTGTGATTTCCCGTTGTTTGAACTGCGGAAAAGAAACGCCCAAAATGATCAATTGTGCCAACCCGGAGTGCAACGAGCATTTTACCCAGTGCGAAGATTGCGGCCGGGAACTGGATGGCTGCTGCTCTGCCGACTGCAAAACGCATCCGCGGAAACGGGTTTACGACGGCAGCGGATATTATGTAAAAGTACCGCAACCAGTCAAATCAATTAATAAGCACAGAAAGGTACAGGCTAAGGAAATTTAAAATTATTCGGAGTCTGTGCTGTAAATATGATGCTTCTTTTATCGGCATAAAATTGATGCTTTGGGTTTGAATAAGGTATGGTAATAAACTAAATTAGAATATTTTCTTATTGATAACTTGTAGAAAATTTAACTGTTTTGACTATTATTGTACAAGTCAATTAGATATTGAGAACAGTAGCAGAAATCATTGCTTTAGCAGATAGAAAATTAGTAGTTGCAGAAATGTTGTTAGTTAATGGTTTTTACGATGATGCATATTATTTAGGCGGTTATGCTTTTGAACTTAGTTTGAAAGCTAGAATTTGTAAGACTTTGATGATTCCGGATTTTTTCGATTTCGATAGTTCCAGAAGTAGAAAACTACCTGTAAACAAGTTAAGAAAAACAGATAAAGACAATCTGTACAAACCTTTTAAAGTTCACGATTATGAACAATTATTAATTTTGTCTGGAGTGTATACTGAATTTTCAAATTTGATAGCAATAGATTTAACATTTAAAGCAGACTGGTCAATAATTAGTAAGTGGGACGAAAGCCTTAGATATTCAACTGGAGCCAAGAAAAACGATGTTGAATCATTTATGCAATCAATTAAAAATATGAAATCATGGTTACAGCAATATCTATAGAGGATTTAAAGAAAAAGTTGAAAGATATATTTTGTGCTGAAAACAAAGCAAACAAAAAATACGCTGAAGTTTGGCTCTCTGATGTTGATTTTGGTGGTTTATATCAAAGCGATAAGTTTGTTGTAAATATAAATGTAAAAGCAGACTATCAGATTCAATCTAGTAATGAAGAGATTAAACATGTTATTACTAATCTGTTTAAGCAGTTATCCAAAAATGAATTGCCTTATATATGGCGGGTTGATGTTTATAATTCTGATGAGCAAATTCATTGTCAAAGTGAAGACATTCTTGTTTATACAATATTGGATGCTTGTTGATTAACAAGCATCCTTTGAACAGCTTAAATATGATTTTTATACTTTTAAAACAGCATTCGGTTTTTACTGCCCAAAATATTCCTCCAGATAAACAGCTACACCATGCTCAATATTGGATTTTGTAACCGCAAAAGCCACCTGTTTTAATTCTGGCACAGCATTGCCAACAGCTACGCCGATCCGGGCATTTTGCAATAATTTCAGGTCGTTATAGCCATCGCCAAAAGCCATAACTTCTTCATTTGTAATGGTTTCATCATCAGAAAACGAATTCAAGAGGAAATCCAAACCTTCACTTTTATTGGTAAACGGTGTGATTTCCAGGTAAATATCTTTTGATCGCCAAACGGCTACTTCCAAGTTTGCGCGCAGGTTTTCTTCAATCACATCCAGCAATTCCGGTTTGCCCATCAGCATGATTTTATGCGCACCATTAGCAATAAAATCATGCAATTTCTCCACAGAAAAATCACTGATCACACCATCAGGTTCCGCGCGCGTATTGTTGATTTCCCTTTGCGCATAAAAATCTATGGCCGAAGCCAGCCAGGTATTATTTTGATAAATGCTGATGTGGACATTTTGTAAACGTGCTAACTCTATAATTGCCATAACGTTTTTTGCGTAAATGGTTATAGAAAAAATTATTTTCTGCGGATTAAAATTTGTTCCGTCAGCCAAAACCAGCGCACCATTATAACAAATTAAAGGCATTGTGCTGATATTCAGTGTTTTCTGGATATGAAAAAGTGCTTTTGGCATCCGCGATGAAGCCAGCACAAAACGGATGTTCGGGCCAAGTTGCGCAACAGCTTTAATTGCACGCTCATCAACTTCACGCTGCCTGTTCAAAAGCGTGCCATCTACATCGGTGCAGATTAATTTTATGCTCATGCTGTTTTTATCGGATAAAAATCAGAAAATTTATTTATTTGCTTTTGAATAAAAAGCACCGCAGCAAAGCAAAAATAAAACAAGTGTTTTTCAAACTCAAAATTGCTATAATTGCTTTTGATGGGATTTTTAGAGATTGAAGGTTTGGGCAAAGTGCATTACCACGAATATGGCAGCGGCACAAAACTGCTGTTTGCTTTTCATGGTTACGGCATGTCGGGCAGGCAGTTTTCTGTGCTCCAACAATCACTGGTGCAGCAATATCGGATCATTGGTTTTGATCATTTTTTTCATGGCACATCCGCTTTATATGAGGCAAAAGAAGCAGTGGTTTTGGCCGGGATGCAGCCTGAGATTTTAAAAGCATACATCAACTCCTGGTTTAAGAAATTTGGCCGGCAGCGGTTTGCTTTGCTCGGCTATTCTATCGGTGCCAATATGGCTTTATATTTAACACAACAGTTTGCAGATCAGATAGATGAAGTAATTTTGATGGCTCCGGATGGTTTGGTCCGGCACAAAGGTTTGCATTTTTTGCGTGCTTCTTTTATCGGTCAAAAATTGTTCAAAAAGCTGACTTACAGCAGCTGGATGATGGCCCGTGCCTTAAAACTATTGAACCGGTTTGGGGTGATTGACAATAGCTTGTACGCCATCGCCAGCCGGGAAACCGATACGCCGCAAAAACGGCTCAACGCTTATTTTACCGTTCATTTCAACAAAAATATTTATACGGATATCGGGAAAGCTGCCGCGCTGATCAACCAATACCACATTCGCTGCCGTTTGTATTTTGGGCGATATGATCAGTTGTTTCCGCAAAAAAACAGCAAAAAGCTGCTGCGTTTATTGCAACGCCCGGAAATTTACGTTCTCCCGTCAGATCATTGGATTGTAACGACCGAACTGGACAGTTTTATAGCTTCGCAAACCGCATGATCAACAGCAAAAGGCATACATTATTTTACAAACTTTTTTTGCCTTTTATGCGCTGGCGGTTGCTGCGCAGCTTTCGGTCGCTCACTTTATACAATCAAATTAGCCTAAAACCCAACCATTCCGTACTTCTTTTAGGTAACCATTTTAGCTGGTGGGACGGGTTTTTAACAGCTTACCTCATTCATTTTATTTTTAAAAAAAAAATTTTTACAATGATACAGGAAGACCAGTTGCAGCAACGGATGTGGCTGCGCAGGCTGGGTTTATTTTCCGTCAACCGTACTTCGCGTGATATGTTTAATTCGATGCAATACGCTGCCGATCAATTAGATAAACCTGAAAATGCTGTCGTAATTTTTCCGCAAGGTTCATTGCAATCCAATCATTGCACCGAGATCAGGCTGGAAAAAGGCATTAGTCACATCATCAAAAACATCAAAGGTGATTGCCAGATTATTTATGTTTCGGTTTTAATTGATTATTTTGAAAGCTTTAAACCAACCGCTTATTTTCATTTGATGGATGGAGGCACCAATCATGATTTTAATTTTGAAAAGCTGGCCAAACAAATAAACGATTTCCAGCAACAGGCCCTAAAAAATCAAATAACTATTAAACACTAAAAATATACCGATAAAAACAGCATGGTCAGAAATAAAGACAACTGGCTGATCCACAGGTTTTTCTCCTGGTATATCAGCAAAAGGGTGAAGCAACATTATCATCAGCTGGTGTTTGGCCCGGTTGCAACTGATCCCGAAAAATCGATACTTTTAGTTGCTAATCATTACAGTTGGTGGGACGGTTTTTTGTTTTTTCACCTCAACAAACTGCTGTTTAAAAAAAAATTTCACATCATGGTTTTGGAAGAAACCATAATTAAACATGGTTTTTTGAAATACGTTGGCTCCTTTTCCGTTTCTAAAAATTCGCGGAGTATGCTGGAAACCTTAAAATATGCAGGCAATTTGTTGGATGACCCTCAAAATCTGGTCGTTATTTTTCCGCAGGGAAAGTTGTATTCTAATTTTATCAATGCCATAAATTTTGAAAAAGGTTTGGACCGGATTGTCAGTTTCAGTCAGCAAAAATTCAATTATGTTTTCGCAGCTTCTTTTACCGAAGAATTTTCGGAGCCAAAACCAACTGTTTTTATCTACCTGAAAATTTATGCTGCAGCAAACTTTGCCGGTCTGGCGGCTGTTCAGTCGGCATATCAAACGCACTATCAGCAATCAAAATTAGTGCAAATTGCAATTGTTAAATAATGGCTATCCTATTTTGTTACCTCATCTATTTTTTTCTGATTTTGCGTTTCTGCGTTACACTTTTCAACTTTATTTCTAACCCAAAAATTACCAAAGTTTCCCATCAGTACCATGATCTGGTTTCTATCCTGATCCCGGCGCGCGACGAAGAAAAAAATATTCTAACACTTCTTCAATCACTTAAAAACCAGGATTATAAGCATATTGAAGTGATTGTTTTGGATGATCATTCCAGCGATGAAACTTATAATATCACGGCTGGTTTTGCATTAGAAAATCCGGCTTTCAAAGTAATAAAAGGTAAAGAATTGCCTGCTGGCTGGCTGGGTAAAAACTTTGCCTGCCATCAGTTGGCCCGGCAGGCAAAAGGTAAATATTTGTTGTTTTTGGATGCTGATGAAGAGGTTGATAACGGGCTGATCAACAGTGCAATCTACCGGACAAAAGTGCATCATTTATCATTGCTCAGCTTGTTTACCAACCAGGTAATGGTTTCTTTCGGAGAGAAATTAGTGGTTCCTTTGATGCACTTTATGCTCCTTAATTTATTGCCCTTGCGCCTGATTTATCTTTCTGAAAACCCGGCTTTCGCGGCAGCCAGCGGGCAGTTTATGTTTTTTGATGCCGAGAAATATCATCAGCATCAATGGCACGAAAAAGTTAAAAATCAGGTAGTTGAAGATGTGGAAATTATGAAATGTATAAAACTGCAAAAGCTGAAAGGAGAAGGTTTGCTGGCCAACGGACTCATCCGCTGCCGGATGTACAACAACTATCAGGAAGCGGTTTACGGTTTCAGCAAAAATTTTCTGGCACCATTTAATTACAGCACCATCACTTTTTTATTGTACATCGTTTTTGTAATCGGCGGCCCGGTTTTAGTTGCGTTGATACTGCCTTTACAGCTTTTTCTGATGCTGGTTTCTTTAATCGTCCTCACCAGGATCATGATTTCGCTGTCATCCGGCCAAAACCCGTTTTACAATGTGCTGCTGCATCCTTTGCAGATGATAAGTTTGATCATTGTGGCGCATCTTTCCGTTAGAAAACACCTCACCAAAACCGTCATCTGGAAAGGAAGAAAAGTTTGAAATTCAGCAAAACCAATATTTCCATTCTGATTGTCATCCTGTTCCATATCGTTGGTTTGACTGGTTTTTTGATACCTTTTTTACAACCTTATTTTCTGCGGATTGTGCCCGGTCATTTATTGCTGATGCTGTTTTTAGTGCTCCTAAACCATCATGGCCGGTTTTTTAAGTTGATTAGTTTTATACTGCTAATCAGCAGTTTAGGTTTTGCTTCCGAATGGATTGGCGTGCACAAACAATGGATTTTCGGGCATTATGCTTACGATACCACATTGGGTCTTAAGCTGAGTGAAATCCCGCTGATGATTGGGGTCAACTGGCTTTTACTGATCTATTCGGCCAGTGTTCTCACCCAAAAACTACCGATAAAAACAGTATGGCTCAAAATAATTTTGGGCGCAGGTTTATTGGTTTCGCTTGATCTGCTGATCGAACCGGTAGCCATCCGTTTCCATTACTGGCATTGGTTTGGAAACACGATCCCGATCAAAAATTACGTCTGCTGGTTTCTGCTGAGCATCATTTTCCTGGCCATTTTCCGCATATTCAGTTTTCGGACACAAAACCGGACGGCTGCAATTTTACTGATTGCACAGTTTGTATTTTTTGCAGTTTTGAATTTGGCCTGATAATAAAAGAACTTAAATCCGGCATTTAACGTTAAATTTGCGTTATGGGAAACTATCAGCTGCAGGTTACAATCGATGGAGATTCCGGCTTCTGTTTCGGAGTGGTTTACGCCATCGACATGGCCGAAGAAATACTTGCGCAAGACGGTTATTTGTATTGTTTGGGTGATATTGTGCACAATGATGAAGAAGTTGAACGGCTGAAAAAGAAAGGTTTACGTATTATTTCGCACGAGGATTTGCCCAATCTGCAGCATGAAAAAGTGCTGATCCGTGCACATGGCGAAGCACCGGAAACTTACCGCGTTGCGTTGGAAAACAACATTAACCTGATCGATGCTTCCTGCCCGGTAGTTTTAAAATTACAAAACCGGATTAAAAGTTCCCACGATCAGGATGAAAAAATATTGATTTTTGGCAAACACGGACACGCGGAAGTAGTTGGTTTACAAGGGCAAACGAATGATGAAGCATTGGTTTTCCAGGATTTAAAAGAACTGGACGGCGTAGAACTTCCGCAGAAATTTACTTTGTACAGCCAAACCACCAAAAGCATGGAAAAGTTTTACCATATCAAAGATGAACTGATCAGCCGGGGACACGAAGTAATTGCCAACGATACTATTTGCAGGCAGGTTTCCAATCGGGATAAAGATTTGCCGAAGTTTGTTACGCAATTTGATAAAATCCTTTTTGTATCCGGTAAAAAATCTTCCAACGGCAAGGTTTTGTATGAAGTTTGCCGGAAGTACAACCCGAATACTTATTTTATTTCTTCTACCAACGAACTGGAAGTTTCCATGTTTTCGCCTAAAGATAGCATCGGGATTTGCGGTGCAACTTCTACGCCGATGTGGCTGATGAAAGATGTAAAACAAACATTGGAAGCATATTAAAAGCATTATGGCCGATCTGCTCATCAAAAAATATACAGCTTCCGGCTTAGGTTTATTTTTTGCCATACTGATTATTTCCGGTTGGGTTTTATCCACAGTTTTGTTGATGCAATGGCATTTCAGCTTTTCAAACCCCATGGTTTATGCGCTGATTTTGTTGCAGATGCACTTATATACTGGCTTGTTCATCACAGCACATGATGCGATGCACGGTACGGTTTCTCCGAATCCAACCATTAACAAAACCGTTGGGCAAATTTGTACTTTATTTTACGCCGCTTTCTGGTATCCGAAGTTGTACACCAAACATCATTTGCACCACAGCCATGTGCATACCGAGCATGATCCGGATTATCACGACGGAAATTTTTTTAGTTGGTATATTCGTTTTATCCGCAATTACCTTTCTATATGGCAAGTTGTTTTTATGGCGATCCTATTTAACGTACTCAAAATCTGGGTTCCGCAACCAAACCTCATATTGTTTTGGGTTTTGCCTTCGCTATTAAGCACCTTGCAGCTTTTTTATTTCGGCACCTATTTGCCGCACAAAGGCGAACACGATAACCATCACCATTCTACCTCACAGCGCAAAAACCATTTCACTGCTTTTTTTACCTGCTATTTTTTTGGTTATCATTATGAGCATCATGATAAACCCGGTACGCCTTGGTGGTTGCTTTGGAAGATGAAGAATGTGTGAGGTTTTACTATATTTCTCTTTTTAAACGATCTCATTCATTTAAATTTTGTTCGTTATATTTCTAATGCTTCTTTTATCACCTAAAAATCAATGGGCTTCCATGCTATTTTGCATGCTCTCACTTTATTAAAAAGTTGAGTCTACAAACACATAATTTGTATGCCTAAAAGAAGCATGATCAATTAAACTTATTTCAATTTGTTGTAATTTGATACATTAGGAAAAATTAATAGAATATGTCAGCTTTGTTTACTAAACAGCTTAACGTAAGAAGGTTAGTAGTTGGTTTTTTTGTTTTACTTGTATTTGCAGTTAAATCTTACGGGCAGCAAACAAATAGCATCCGGAGAATAAACTCATTTGTAGATAGCCTTAGAAAAACCCTTCCTGTTGAGAAACTTTACCTGCAAACGGATAAACCGATTTATAATTCCGGCGATACGTTGTGGTTCAAAGGTTATTTATTTGAAGCCGAAAATTTAACCCCTTCTGCAAAAAGCGGCCTTGTTTATACTGAGATTATTGATAAGAATAACCAGATTATCAAACGTATGCTTTTTCAGGTTAATGATGGCTTGTTCCGCGGTACAATCCCCTTGGACAATGAACTTCCTGCCGGTACTTTTTCCCTGAGGGCTTATACCAATTGGATGCGGAACTGGGGAAGTGATTATGTTTTTACAAAAAACCTTTTCTATATCAACACAACAGCAGTTTCCCCTGCCAATAATTATAGCAGTGCATCCGGTTCTAACAAGCCCAACGGCAGTACTGCAAAACATTCAAACAGGGCAGATGATATTGACCTGCAATTTATGCCGGAAGGCGGAAACCTGGTTAGCGGACTACAATCAAAGGTGGGCTTTAAAGCAGTTGCTGCAAACGGGATGGGCATCAACGTTTCCGGAAAGATCTACAATAGTAAAAAGCAGGAAGTGGCAAGCTTTAAAACAACACATGCAGGAATGGGGTCTTTTGAATTTACCCCAACGACTGGTGAAAGTTATTTTGCAAAGATCATTACTGCAGGAATGGAACCTAAAGCATACGCTTTACCAAAAGCGGAACCATCAGGGGTTGTTTTAAAAGTTATCAATGATCTTGGGAGCGATGTATTAAAGGTCAATATGGTTTGTTCTGAAAAAATTCTTAATACAGCCCCATATTATTTGATAGCACAATCCCGTGGCGTGGTTTGCTATGGCGCGATTGTAAAATTTACCAACAAGGAAGTAAATTCTGTGATACCAATAAATAAATTTCCAACGGGCATTGTTCGCATTACCTTGTTTGATGAAAACCTAAACCCTGTTAACGAGCGAATTGTTTTTGTAAACCACCAGGACGGATTGGACATTCGTTTAAAAACGGACAAGGAAAATTACCAGACCCGGGACAGCGTAACCCTACACGTAAAAGTAATCGATAAAAACAGTATGCCGGTACAAGGTAGCTTTAGCGTTGCTGTTACCGATGATGGCCTTGTTGCAAGCGATACCACAGACAATATTTTGACCCGCATACTTTTAACAAGCGATTTAAAAGGTACGGTTGAAAACCCGGCATTCTACTTAATTTTAAAGACAGAAAACCACACAGCCCTGGAAAACCTGCTGCTCACCCAGGGCTGGGTAGGTTATCATTGGAACAGCAGCTTTAAGTTCCCGGAGATCAAATATCCTGCACAGCCGGAGTTTGCGATAAAAGGGAAATTGACCAACCTGCTTAACAAAGGTGTGGCAGGTGCCCCTGTCAAACTCTTTTCCAGGCATCCGTTTTTTACAATGGATACCGTAAGCAACCAAAGCGGGGAGTTTACGTTCAGGAACCTGCCGCTAATCGATACCGGAAACTTCCTGCTGCAAGCTTTGAACAAGAACGGCAAAAACAGGAACGTTGGTTTTGAGATGCAGGACGAAGAAGCACTTCCAGTGCCCGTCATGCCCAAAAAAGTTAAACAAAATTATTTTACGGACAGTACTTTGCTTGTTGTGATAAAAAACAATGTCGAGGTGAAAAGAAAAACCGAAGAGGCCTTGTTTGGCAAAAACGTTTTGAAAGAAGTGGTAGTTAGGGACAAAAGGATGGTAAAAGGTTCAAAAAACCTTAACGGGCCGGGCAATGCAGACGAAATACTGGATGAAAAAGACATGCTCAAGGCAGCAAAAACCCCACTGATGGATTTCTTGTATAGTAAGATCAAATATTTTCACGAAGGTATGTTTCCGGTGAGGATCAATCCAGAATCCAAACCCAGTTATATGATCAGAAGCCTTTGTGTGAAGCTTATTTTCGATGGCATTGATGTAGAAAGTCATTTTATGCAATCCAGCAATTCCAAAGTTGAGCGACTAATTTATTTAAAAGGAATTATTGAACAGTTTACCGCAGAAGATATTAAAGGAATCGAAGTGATGTATAAGGGTATGTACAACAACAGGTACAATGCTTCTTTTGTCGATATAAATTCTGTCAGCGCAGTAAATGATGTGGATTATGCCTACATCGAAATCACTACACACTCTGGTAAAGGCCCGTTAATCAATTCCAAAGATGGCTTTTATTTATATAAGCCACTAATGCCGGCTTCTGAAAAAGAATTTTATACGCCAAAATATGAAAGCAGGGAAACGCAGATAAAAACCGATTTCAGGTCGGTTATACATTGGGAACCGGACGTTATTACTGATGCAAAAGGCGAGGCAACTCTGAAATTCTTTACCTCAGACCGGACAGGTACTTTTACAATCATTGCAGAGGGAAGTAATATGAACGGACTGATTGGCTTCAGTACCGGTAAAGTTTCAATTAAAAAGAATTGAAGGGGATTTTTGAATTGTGGTTTAGGAAGTGATTTAAGCAGTAAGTTGATACTTGGTAAAACTGGTTTTTGCTGGTTAACTCCTACCAACTTCTACCATAAAATTTACTTTTAAAGTTTTAGAGCCTGTTTAAATTTCTGTTGTATCCTTCGACAAGCTCAGGATTAAAAATTATAATGCTTCTTTTATGCCTGTAAATTATGTTTTTAAATGTTCCATCGATACAAAAAGTATAATAAACCAATGATTTTTAGGTGATAAAAGAAGCATAGAAAATAAATTGAATAAAATTTAAACACGCTTTTAGTTAGCACTTGCAACAGCTAATCTTTATCTTGTGAATGGCCGTCTGCTGGTATGTCGAATTCTTAGAACTCTTATTTCTTTAGGTATTTTTCGGTAGGAAACCCTGCAACGATCAACTTCAAATGCATAGAAGCTCCCGTCGTTGTTTTTCTTAAGTCTATCAGGTTGATAAATTGCGGATTTTTCAGGTAATAATCTTATTTTTGCTAATATTTCATTTTCTATCTTTTCTGCATAGCCAAGTTGCTCGTCATTCTCCAAATATTCGATAGCATCCAATAATTGTTTAACAGCTAATTTATTCCATTTTACTTCCATTAAAAGGCTTTTCTTCTTTGCTGAAAAAGCAGTTCAACATCTTCATGCTTTACAAAATCCCCACTCTCTATTTCCGAATCGGCCTTATCTATTTCATTGCTGTATTGATCGAGAAACGATGCATTGATTTGATCAGCTTCACCTTCAATACCAGCTTGATAGTTATAATGTAAACTATTTAGAAAAGCTAATAAAACTTTTTCTTCCTGTTCGTTTTTTGTTTTTACCAGTACACTCATAAACCAAATTTAGTCAAATAATACTAAATGTGCTAAGCATTTTATGCATAAATCCAAGACTTTTACAAATTGTAAAAATTAAGAAACTTCTATTATTATTTGCGTTAAATTAGAATGTTGCCAAACCGTCAAATTGATTTCTACAAATCCTTTTCTTGCCAACCACAATCCAATAAAACCTATTTTTGCACGGTAAAAGAAGCATTGCCTGAAATATTTATGGGGAAAAAAGGAGTTTTAATAGTAAACCTGGGCACGCCCGACAGTCCGAAAACAGCAGATGTTCGCAAATATTTAGGTGAATTTTTGATGGATGGCCGCGTAATTGATATCAATCCTGCTTTGCGTGCTTTGCTGGTAAAAGGTGCGATTGTTCCTTTTCGGTCGCCCAAATCAGCTAAATTATATAAGAAAATCTGGTCTGACGAAAATGGTTCGCCATTGCTTTATTACAGCATCAAACAAGCCGAATTATTGCAGGAAAGCCTGGGCGATGAATATCAGGTAGAACTGGCCATGCGTTACCAAAGCCCTTCGATAGAAACAGCGTTAGAAAAACTGAAGGCCGCCAATGTAGATAGTTTGAAAGTAATTGCCCTTTTCCCGCAATATGCTTCGGCCAGCAGCGGTTCTGTGTACCAGAAAGTGATGGAACTGGTAAGCAAATGGCTCACTATTCCGGATCTGTCTTTTGTAAATTCCTTTCACAACAATGAATTAATGATCGAGAACTTTGCAGAAAACGGTCGGAAATATCAGCCCGAAACATACGATCATATCTTGTTCAGCTTTCATGGTTTGCCACAACGACAGCTCATCAAATCTGATCCGACCCAAAATCATTGCTTAAAAACAGCAGATTGCTGCTCTGTTTTAACGGATGCCAATAAATTTTGCTATTCTGCACAATGCCATGACACGGCCCGGTTAATCGCCGAAAAACTAAATTTACCTAAAGAAAAATATACCATTTGCTTCCAATCACGCTTGGGCAATGATCCTTGGGTAAAACCTTATACAACGGAAGTGGTGGCCGAATTGGCCAAACAAGGCAAAAAACGGATGCTGGTGTTTTGCCCGGCTTTTGTAGCCGATTGTTTAGAAACGGTTTACGAGGTGACGGTTGAATATGGAGAAGAATTTAAAGCTTTGGGCGGAGAAAAAATACAATTGGTAGAAAGTTTGAACGATTCGGCCATGTTTATTGAGGCCTTGCATCAGATGGCGGTTGCTTAACCAAAAAATGATTTAGAAATTAAAGCATAAAATGCTGAAGTTCCCGAAGCTGAATCAAGACCAATTTTTACCTGATAAAAGAAGCATTGCTAACGCTTGTTTCCTGAGAATTTTCCGCTTATCTTCGCGCCACAATTCACACAAATTATTTACGCTTTAATATTATTCAGGTAATGTATTTAAGTAAAGAAGCAAAAGCAGAGATTTTTGCAAAACACGGACAAAGTGCAACTGACACCGGTTCTGCCGAAGGTCAGGTAGCCTTGTTCACTACGCGTATTGCTCATTTAACCGGGCATTTGAAAAAAAACAAGAAAGATTTTTCTACACAGTTATCTTTGCAAAAACTGGTTGGTAAACGTCGGGCCTTGCTGGGCTATTTGTTTAAAAAGGATATTAACCGTTACCGTGCCATTATCAAGGCGTTGGAACTAAGGGATATTATAAAATAACCCGGAGTAATTTCCGATAAAAAGCCATCTTGTTTGAAGATGGCTTTTTTAATTAAAAGAAATAAAATTTATATAAAAGCTGGTGCGTTCTAAAGATGAAAAACGTACTGATACAACAACAAAAATGAATGTAATTAAAAAAACAATTGATCTGGGCGATGGCCGCATTGTGGAGATCGAAACCGGCAAACTGGCCAAACAGGCCGATGGTTCAGTCGTAGTCAAAATGGGCGATACGATGTTGCTTGCAACTGTAGTATCTTCCAAAGAAGCCAAAGAAGGCGTGGATTTTTTACCGCTTTCGGTTGATTATCAGGAAAAATATGCGTCAACCGGACGTATTCCGGGCGGATTTTTACGCCGAGAGGCACGTTTGTCAGATTATGAAGTGTTGATTTCCAGATTAGTAGATCGCGCGCTTCGTCCATTATTTCCTTCAGATTATCATGCAGATACACAGGTGATGATCTCTTTAATTTCTGCCGATAAAAATATTATGCCGGATTGTTTGGCTGGATTAGCTGCTTCAGCCGCGATTTCAGTTTCGGATATTCCTTTTAACGGACCAATTTCTGAAGTCCGCGTAGCAAAAATTGATGGTCAGCTGGTGATCAATCCAGGTCGTACAGAACTTGAAAAAGCAACATTAGAATTTATGGTTGCCGGTTCTGCTACCGATATTGTAATGGTAGAAGGTGAAGCTGACGAAATTGCGGAAGCCGAAATGGTGGAAGCGATTGCTTTTGCACACGAAGCCATAAAAGTACAAGTTGCTGTACAAGTTGAATTAGCCGAAGAAGTTGGCAAAACTGATAAACGCGTTTACAACCACGAGCACAGCAATTTAGAATTAAAAGAAGTAGTTTTTGCAGCTACTTACGATAAAGCTTATGCTGTTGCCGCTTCTTCATCCGGTAAAGATGACCGAAGTGCAGATTTTAAACAAATCCGTGATGAGTTTATCGCTTCCATGGGCGAAAACCCTGATCCGATCCAAGTGCATCTCGCTAAAAAATATTTCCACGATGTGCAGTACGATGCTGTTCGTAATCTGGTTTTGAACGAAGGAAAACGTTTGGACGGCCGCAGTACAACTGAAATCCGCCCGATCTGGAGCGAAGTAGGTTATCTGCCTGCTGCCCACGGTTCTGCTGTTTTTACCCGCGGAGAAACGCAAGCTTTAACTTCCGTAACTTTGGGTTCCAAAACCGATGAGCAAATGATTGATGGCGCGTTCATCAATGGTTACAGCAAATTTTTGTTGCACTATAATTTCCCGGGATTTTCAACCGGAGAAGTTCGTCCAAACCGTGGTGCCGGCCGTCGCGAAATCGGCCACGGTAACCTGGCTATGCGTTCTTTGAAAAAAGTATTACCTGGTTTAGAGCAAAATCCTTACACCATCCGTATCGTTTCAGATATTCTGGAATCCAACGGTTCGTCTTCCATGGCAACTGTTTGCGCCGGAACTTTGGCATTGATGGATGCCGGTATCAAACTAACTGCTCCGGTTTCCGGGATTGCCATGGGTTTGATTACAGATGAAAAAACAGGTAAATACGCGATCCTTTCTGATATTTTAGGTGATGAAGACCATTTAGGCGATATGGATTTTAAGGTTACCGGTACCGAAAAAGGTATTGTAGCTTGCCAGATGGATTTGAAGATCAATGGTTTATCAAACGAAGTTTTAATTAAAGCTTTGGATCAGGCGAAAGAAGGCCGTTTGCACATCTTAAACGAGATGAAGAAAACGATTGCCGCGCCTCGTGAAGATTACAAACCACATGCACCACGAATTGTGAGCATGACGATTGACAAAGAATTTATTGGTGCGATCATCGGGCCTGGCGGTAAAATCATTCAGGAAATGCAACGCGAAACCGGTGCGACCATTGCCATTGAAGAAGTGGACAACAAAGGCATTATCGAGATTTTTGCAGATAACAAAGCTGCGATTGATGCTGCCGTTTCGCGTATCCGCAATATCGTTGCCAAACCGGAAGTAGGCGAAACCTACGAAGGTAAAGTGAAAACGATTATGCCGTTCGGTGCTTTTGTAGAAATTATGCCGGGCAAAGATGGTTTGCTGCACATTTCTGAAATCGACTGGAAACGTTATGAAACGATGGACGGTATTTTTGAAGTTGGCGAAATGATAAAAGTTAAATTGCTGGAAGTTGATAAACAAGGCAAACTGAAATTGTCAAGAAAAGCTTTAATGCCCCGTCCGCCAAGACCGGAAACTGCACAGTAAAAGTTTTTGATATTGTATTTTAAAAAGCTCTTCGGAAACGAAGGGCTTTTTTTGTGGGATTTGAATTCGATCGGAATCAGTATTTGCTTTATTGGGAAGATAAAAAATGTTGACCTTAACGATTTTAATTACAAATTCCAATTAGTAAGGATTACTTACACTACTGGCTTCTCGTTATAACAAAGAACTCTTCTAATTGAATTTAAATTCCTACACAAAATAATTTTTAAAAGTTATGAAAATAATTTTTTTAATTATAGATTTACCTAAAATATTAGTTACTGAAAAAGTTTTTTTTAAATTCTGCTTGAGAACTGTATTACTAAACAATCATTTTGCTTATTTTTTTAATTATTACAATTACCGGTTTTCAATTATAGAACTGGTCTTACAAATGAAGTAGAAGTATTCTTTAATTAATAAATATCATGATTAAAAACTTTATTTTATTTTTATTACTGGTTGTACAGCCCTTATACGCACAACAGCTACCACAAAAGACATATACACCCGTAGTGCATTATAAAGCTAAGTTAACTTTAATAAGATTGATGTTTCTTTTAAAGAGGAATCTGACTTATGCTAATTGATTTAATTGCACTCTAACAGAACAACATTTCTAATTTAAATATTAAAAAACATTGCTATGCTAAAATTTAAGATTGTTATATTCCTTATAACTATTTTTCATATCCTACCTGTGTATTCTCAAAACAAAGGGGATTCAACTACGCTAACTATAAAGAACTTGATACCAACAACTCGTGATTACGTAACCGTAAATTATACCGACCAGTACTATGACTTTAAATATAAAGTGCTGACCAATCAAAAGACAACTTTTTCCTTTCCATCAGATGAAAAATTTGAACTCCTTTTATTTCGATTATAATAATGTATCTTATAGCTATTTAGTGCTTACAAGCGACTCACTGGAAATAAGTTATGACACCAGTAACAACCTGAGGGCAAGATCGCTCAGTAATCATCCGTTTGTTAAAATATCGGAGGAAATTCATGATAAGGCAAGCGATTTGTCAGAGCCTATAACAGAATTTATTTCTTACAAGAGATTGAAAACCTACTTAAGTTCTATTTTAAGCCAGCATAACAAGAAGCAACATATCTTAGACTCAATGAGCACGCATCTCTCACTTAAAAGCGATTTGCAACATACTTTTCAATCCGAACTTTACGGCCGGTATCTAATATATAAAATGCTGCCGTTTTATCAGCGGAGGCCCCTAAATACTGATTCTCTCCCACCATACTTTAAAAAGGAGATGGAGGAGACGGGAGCCTATTTTAAGGGAAATCAAATAAACAGGAGCATAATTGACAACCGTTGGGCCGGTTATGATTATTTTACAGCCTATTTATGCAATTATAAAACACCCAAAACATTAAAAGATGCCCTGTTTATTTTGCAACAGAATTTTGATCCGTACTGGCAGGATTTACTTGCTTTTAATTACATCAAAGAGAATTACACCAAGCTGAGAATTAGTGAAAAACCGCTTATCGAAGATTACAAACACAATTTGGCATCAGTTGGGAATGCAAATTACTTGTCTGTTTTAGAATCAAAGTATTTAGATCTTAAACAGCAAGACATTGCATCGGCGCATTTTATAACAGTTAAAGGTGAAAAAATTTCTTTAAAAGATATCCTGTCAAAAAACAAAGGGAAGGTTTTGTACATGGATTTTTGGGCTTCCTGGTGTGTGCCGTGTATAGGAGAAATGCCGGCTTCTGAAAAGCTAAGGCAGCAATTCATCGGCAAGGACATCGTTTTTGTATATATATCCATTGATAAAGACAAAGACAAATGGGTAAAAGCTGCACAAAAATTGAAGTTGACCGAAGATAGTTATGTGTTATCAGCAGAAAACAACCCCTTAATAGAAAAGCTTAGTGTAAAAAGTATTCCGCGGTATATAATTGTTGATAAAAACAATTCCGTTTTGGATCAAAATGCACTCAGGCCAAGTGACCCAAAAATAGCTTCTGACCTTGCACAAATTGTTTCTCCCTAGCCATTTATATTAGGACAAACTTTATATTAGAACCAACGGCTTGTATTAACCAATAAGTATTACACTTTCAATTCTTGAATTGATCTTAACGTGTTTTACGTTTTTAATCAAAATAAGCATTAACTTGACATATAGCTATAACTAAAAATGTATAAAAGAAGCATCATCAGTTTTCGTCAATGCTTCTTTTACCACCTAAAAATCTTAATCTAAAATCTCATTGATCAATTTCAATTTTTCCTCATTCGCAAAGCTTTGATGCCGCGGCCGCCAAAACCGGAAACCGAAGCAAGATAAGTTTAGTAAATTTTATATTAGCAAACTCTCCAAAAATGGGGAGCTTTTTTTATGGGAGGATTTTTCAAAAATCATCCAAAGTATTTCGCAACATCTTGCTTACACAAACCCTCAGTCAAACCAATAAATGTATATATTGAAATTAAACTTAAATTTGTATCATTGATTGTCCGGCTTATCACTTGCTGTATAATTGATTCAGAAATCCTGATGCTTCTTTTACCAAATAAAATCAAAATCATTCACTTCATGATTTTTAGCCGATAAAAGAAGCATCGAAATATACCGATAAAAATAAATTGGTTCGAACACTAATTTTAAATAAGTTGCACCATGAACATCCACAATAAAGACCTCGGGACAACACAAAAAGCTTTGGCTATCAACCTTGATCCTAAAGTTTATGGCTCATTTGCCGAAATTGGTGCCGGGCAGGATGTGGCTGCACATTTCTTTAAAGCCGGAGCCGCCGCCGGAACAATTGCCAAAACCATGTCTGCGTATGATATGACGTTTTCCGATGCTATTTACGGCGTGCAGCAAAGCAAGCGCTATGTGAGCGAGCAACGGCTGACTTCTATGCTTGACCATGAATACGGTTTGCTGTTGGAGCGTTTAGCGTTGCAACGCGGCGATACGACAACGTTTTTTGCTTTTGCCGGAACTTTCTCAGCCTTAAATTACCTCAAAACAAATGAAGGGCATGGCTGGATGGGCGTACGGTATCAGCAGGAACCAAATGGTGTGCTGCACAACGTGATCCTGCATGTTAAACTTTTGGATAATGATAACATTTTGCAACAGCAGGCGGTCGGAATTTTGGGCGTAAACTTACTTTATGCCTGCTTTAATTATAATGATACACCGTCGATTTTTTTACAGTCGCTAATTGATAATCTAACTAAAGACCGCATTCAAATTGATATGGTCCGGTTTGTGGGGCCGGGTTTCAGCAAAGTAGATAACCGGTTGATGAGCTTGCATTTGGTGAAATATGGTTTTTCTGATGCGACTGTTTTTGGGCCGGATGGAAAAAACCTGCAACCATCAGAAGTATTGTATAAAAAGCACATTGTAGTCATGCGCGGGCGTTTCCGGCCGTTGATTAATGTGCATTTGGATATGCTGAACAGGGGCGTAGAGCAGTTTATGCAGGAGCCGGACGTGGATAGTTCGAAAGTAGTGGTGGTAACAGAACTGACGCTGCAATCATTAAAAGAAAGAAATGCTGACCAAAACGCGGAGATTGACGAAAAGGATTTCCTGGACCGGGTAGATATTCTCTGCTCACTCGGGCAAACGGTTTTAATATCCAATTTTCACGAGTATTATAAACTGGTTGCCTATCTTTCCAAGATTACCAAACTCAAAATTGGAGTGGTTTTGGGCTATCCAAATTTAGATTATATTTTTTCTGAACAGCATTATGCCAACCTTCCTGGAGGGATTTTAGAGTCGTTTGCCACCTTGTTCAGCCGTAAAGTCAAACTGCTGATTTATCCGACTTTCAGCAACGGCGTGATCTGGAATTGTATGAAGTTTTCTCCGCCGGCGCATCTGGTAGATTTGTTTGAATATTTGATCGTTAACGATAAAATTGAAGACATCAAAGATTACAATGAAAACAATCTTCATGTGCAAACCGATAAAGTGTTGCAGCTGATTAAACAAAATGTTTCTGGCTGGGAAGAATATGTGCCGGCAGAAGTTGCTGCCATAATCAAGGAACGTTCTCTGTTTGGTTTCAAAGCAGAAAACAAGTTTTTGAATCAGGAAGCTGTTATCAACAATAACAATATTGAAAATCTATAGCTGCTGAACTGAATTTATGTGAATGATAAAAGGTTTAAAATTCTCCGTTTAAGAGCCTGTTTTAAATTTTGTTCAATCTATTTTCTATGCTTCTTTTATCACCTACGAAAACAGGAAAATCCATGCTTCTTTTATAGGTACAAAATGCAAAACAAAATTTACAGGCATAAAAGAAGCATTATAAATTTTTCTGGTATAAATTTAAACAGACTCTCCGTTTAAAACCTTTTATTATTTTTTATTGGATGGTGATTGATAAAAGATCACACTTATTTCTTGTTCAAAATAAGCTTAAATGTGCGTTGCTTATTTAAGGTTTGATGTTTCTTTTCCTCAAATTAAGGTATAAATTCCTCAACCTGTTTTTTCTACTCTCATTTCTGCCAGAATTTCTAGCAATCCGTTTATGGCATACAATATGATTTAGAGCACGCTGTAGTTTGTATTGGTACAAGTTTTATCGTTTTTCTTAATACTTCTTTTATTACACAAAATATATGAAACCAACAGGCATGCCGTAACGTTGTATAGTGAAAACCAAAATTATACGTATAAAAGAAGTATTGTAATCATGCCGGACATAATTTTTTAAACAAGTTATTGAAATAAATTTAATTTATACTAATATTACACCATCTTTATAAACACCTTTATGAAAAGAATTTTCCTATCCAAAAAGTATTTTAAGCCGAAGCTTGTCCTCTGTATTGCTATTTCATCTGGTTATATTGCTTTAGTTAACCCGGTTTATGCGCAGAATTCTAACGGATATAAAGCTCCTCAGGATACGGCCAAAAAGAAACTTGCACCCAATGCTCCTTTAACCACTTATCAAACTACCACTCAGCCCTATAAACCGGATTCCCGCTTTATAGGTGCAGCAGTTAAAGCCGCTGAAATCTTAACTGACACAAGTAAATATGACCCTACAAAAGGCATTTCTATAGATCAGTTATTTGGTAAGGATGATCTTCAATACGTGGCAAAGCAAGGCGCGCATGGCGTTGTTGTTTTGTTTGAACTGGTTAATAAGCATTTGCCGGAAGGAAAAATAATTACTTTCAGAACAGAAGGACAAGCAGAGGTTATCACTGGCAATAATCCCTTGGTTTTGAAAAACTTGCGTGCCATGATTGCTTCCAAACCGGCTTTACTCCTTGATAATCACCCGCAGTGGAAAGAAAATGTTTATCTGGCTTACATGGCTCGGGATTATGGTACCAAACTGAGTAACACCATCACCATAACATCTGCCACGCGCGAAATACGCGAAACCCCGGGACTTGAAATTATCGATTATGATGGAAAACCAATTACGATCGGGAAAATTTTAGCAGCTAAACAGGCAAAAACAGCTAATAAATATGAAGCTGAAAAAGAAGCTGTCCTGGAATTTCGTGAACATACTTTTCCGGGGAAAATATCAAAAGAAAACGCCAATGAGAATTACAAACGTGCACTTTTTCAGTTAATTGATTTGCAGGAAGGAGACATTAACCGCCATCCGGAAACCAAAACGTTTGTGGATGACCTTGCCAATGACCTGAAAAAAGGAAAAGCAAGTAATGTAGTAAATGCGTTGCAAAATAATCGCTTTTTTGATGCAAACGTACCGGGAAACACCGGGCCGGTATTGTTAACGGAAGATGGGGTATTAAATGCTGATCAAATTCAAAGCCGCGCCCAGGATAAAGCATTGGAAATCACTATGCTGACTGCACTGCATTACGGTGAGCGTGATGCTGTAAAACTTTTGAGGAGTTTGGTTAACGGTAAAGGCTCTGTGCCTGCCCAAAAAACCAATGAGTTTACACCCAAACGTTTGGGTCAACTGACCAATCACGGAACAGAAAAACTAAAGTCGCTTGGATTCGGAATAGCAAAGGTGGATAATATGACCACTTCAGATTTGGTTTTGGTGGCTGTAGCGGCACCGGATGCACCAATAGTGATCAAACCAAACGCATTTTTAACGTTGCAAAAAGTAGGTTCCAGTATTGCGAACTATTATTCAACGGTAGAAACCAGGGAAACTAAAAACGTTGTGATGTTTAATCCGCGGATTAGTTTGGGCAGCCGACATACTGAATACCGTGCTGCATTTGATGCGGTAGATTATGTACCGGAATTTTTAAATGGTGTTTATGTAAACCAAAAAGGCTCACGTGTTACTCAAGATGGGGCAGAGCTTCGATTTGAAACTGATCTGTATTTTTCAAACACGTTGAATATTATTGAAAAAGGCGTAAAGCCTGTTATCTACCCGCAGTTTGGTGTTATTTTAGGCGGAGGAAGGCGTGATGTTGGCTATGATAATAGTACAACACCCGGACCGCTTGGTGCTGTGCCACAATTTAAAAATGCATATATCAACTGGGGTGCGCATTTAGGTTTGAACGTTGGCCCGATATTATTGGCAACCGATGCAACTTATTTAGCATCATCAGCACAAAGTAATCCAAATGAACGTTTCTTTGATATTTCTCAGGGTATGACTTATTACCGCTATACATTGCTGTTGCATGTTATAAATTTCGGATTAGGAAAAATCGCCGATGGAAGAGGAAGCCATCTTACAATAGATGCAGAATATACTGGCGAAACCAATAATTCCGGTATTAAGAACCGTACGATCTCTAACGGAAGCCCGGTACAAACCGGTAATGATGAATGGGAACGTGATTACAACAGGGCACATCCGGGTGGCGTGTTCAATTATGGTATTGCATCACAAATGATTATTAACGGTGATGTGAAAGCTACTTTTGCTGCAAGTAGTTTTGCAGCGGTAAGTGCAGCGATACAAAAAGATCATTTCCAATTTAAAGCAACCGGTGGTTCTTACAATCTATATACTGTGCCTATCAATGGTAAAAAATTAATCAGCAGTGAAACTGTTAAAAACATTTTTAACGGTAATGTATTTGGGGCTTTGACCGTAATTTATCACTTTGGGTCCAGCAGCTATAGTTCTAAATATAAGAAAACAGAAACCTACCAATCTACAGCAAACGGAGAATCACCGCACAAAGTTGATGAATCTTCAACAGAAGAAAAAGCTGGTTTTGGCCCAAGAAACCATGCAATTTTTACCAATGGTAAATCAAGGCTTAAACCAGCAGAAATTACCCCTCAAGCTCAATAATATGAATTGAAAGACTTAATTCATTTTTATCTTTTGTAAAATATAGGGTAAAAGAAGCATCTGAATAAAAAAGCACTGTTAATTATTTTAACAGTGCTTTTTTATTGGCATCAATATTTTTTTGAGGATTGTTATTGATTACAGATTTCAACTCAGGAAGGTGTTGATAGAAGATTCCATATATTCTTTTGCAATTAATCTGAACATCAATTGATTGTCTTCACATTCATCATAGCAGTGTTGTAAATATTTTTTAATGTCAATATTATTTAATGAGCCGGAGATGGATTTTAATATATAAAAATAGTTTCTTTTAATATTCAGGATTTTTTGAATGTGAAAAACTAAAAACAGGTCTTTTGAAAGAGGGTCTGACAAATACTCTTCTCTGTCAGGAAGTAAAATTTCCAGGATACGGGTTTGCGCAAGGCTTTTTTTGTTGTCCGGTACTGTTTTTAGCTGTAAAAAAATGGTGTTGATCCTGTTCAGATGGATTATAACTTCTGATAAAAGCTCCTGAATAGCATTTTGCAGGTCTCCGTAACAGGTTTCGTTTGCCAAGCCCGGCAAGTGTTCTACAAGATGTAGCAAAACCGGATGAATTTTATTTAAATTATATAGAAAGGCACTTCGGAGTGCCGCTTCATCTAACTTAATATTACCATACAAAAAGGGTTTTTCTATCATACAACGTTATCCTAAAAAAGTGTAAAAGCAATTAATTCAAAGCGGTTTAAACAATATCTTAAACTCAAAAATATAGGATAGAGGCAGTAATATTTATTTAAGGCTAATAATAAGTATCTAAATGTAATTATTATTATCAATTAACCAAATATTAATCTAATAAATATTATCTGCAATGATCTAACTGAAAAATTAATGTAAGGATTTTTAGTTTTTTTGTATATTTTTTAAGAAAGAAATTTAAAAAACCAATACAAATTAGTAAAATTGTACCATAATTATTAGTGCCTATAGCTCAGTTGGTTAGAGTAGAAGACTCATAATCTTTTGGTCCCTGGTTCGAGCCCAGGTGGGCGCACCCAATTCCTAAAAACGGCCTTTATACACATATAGAGGCCGTTTTTATGTTTCGCAAATGCTCTTTTTCCACAAAATACACCCTTTTTTCAATGATAGTTTCGCAAATGATTCGCACGGTTTCGCAGAAAAAAAATGAATTTAACCAGGGCGTGAGCGTGCGGATATTCATGCATTCTACGCCTAACAGGGACGGAAAATCAACTGCCTTTCTCCAGAACATTATCGACCGCAAGAAAAGAGAGTATAATTTAAAGGTGAGCTGGCCGCTTGCTTTCTTTGAGGACAAAAAAGAAACGGCACTAATTTGGAGTACACTCAAGCATTATTACGTTAATCGGATATAATTACTTCCAGGATAATGTTTTAAACAAAAGTATATCACAAGTAATTGAATCATCTATCCAAATTGAACTTTTGTTTAGTAAAAATGAACCTTATGAAGCAGGGCAGCGCAACTTTATTTATAAAATAAATTAGAAAGGAAGGCTTATGTAATTATGTTGGATGGCAAGTATTTACACATCACCAATATTGTTTGCCAATAATATAAATTTTAAGTCAATACGATTTGATGTACCAGTGGGTTACCCATAGGAGAATCTAACCATTTTAAGCAATTTTTAGTTCGTTCAAAAGCTTCAATTGTTCAACCAAAAGCTTAGAATTATGCTCAGCCAGCCAGGCTATAATTTACTCAATTGGCCTCACTTTAATGAGTGGGGCTTTTTTCCTTTGCACAAGATTTTGCTGTAAGTACAACTTGCACTTGTAAAGCCTACTCAGGCGGAATTAAAAAAAGTAAACCTTGTCACAATGTCTTGTTAAAAAAAGCGGAATTGTATTTATTGATTATTCAGCAATTTTTGCGCCCTGAATAAGTTATCTGTCGACTGCAAAATTTTGTCCTTCAATTTAGGGTTATAATCAGGATAATTAGCCAAAAAAGTATTAACGATCTGGTATGCTTCTTTACTCTGATAATTTCCAAATATGGCTCCGAGCCATGATTGCGGAAGAAACACATCACCAGTTTTCTGAATTTCTTCTACCAGTTCTAAACTTTCCGGAAGATATTTGACGGAAGTACTTTGACGCAACGGATGGTTTAAATAAGCTAAAGCGGTAACTACCGAAGATTCTTTTTGCCTGTTCTTCCGATCTTTTAGGCTGTTAAAAAAAGCATCCCTTTCAGCCACATTTAATGATAAAGCAGGCATTAAAAACGCTAATCTTGCTTTCCGGTCAACGTTGGTAATCCGGGTTTGCTGTTGTTTTAATACTGACGTTGCCGTATCACTTTTTAAAGCAATAGAAAGCGCAAGCGAAGTGTAATCATCTTCGGTCAGTTTTACGCCTACAGGTGGCTGCTGTTTTTGCCAGATGTTATACAGGTTCTTTTTTGCGGAAGCACTTAAGCTGATATCCTGATAAGCTTTAAATAGTATCTTTTTATTGTTGGTTAAAGTTTGTGTTTGCAGCGCGTTCCACAAGTCTTGCTCAAGTTGGTTTACATTGTTTTCCCTTAATGCAGGTGAGGAAAACTCCCAGAATATGGTTTCGATATAACCTGTTAACAGCCTTAAATTCATTTCGCTTTTTTCGAGTAATAAACCTTTTTGAAACTGAATTAAAAGTTCTTTCGGTTTAAAATATCTTTCGGCAAGCATGTTTTCGTAAGCGGTAATATAAGCAGAAGCGCGCTGAATTGGACTTTCCAATTTGTAAATTTGGTTGATGCTGTTTTTATCGGTTGGAAATAAACCGTAACCCATACCGTCAGAATTAAACAGGATAAAAGCTGGTTTAACCAAACCCGATGCTTCTTTTAGCACTACTTTTTCCCGGTCCATATTTACCGAAATAACTTTACGATGATCAGCATAAACCAAAGTTACCTTGAATGCTTGCGGCCAAATGCGTTTTGAACCAGCTTCCGGATGCTGTGTGAGCGTTAAATTGCTGATTTTGTTTCCGTTGTAATTAACCTGTTCCTCAAAAACCGGACGACCTGGTTGGTTCACCCAAACCTTGTTCCAATCGTATAAATTTGCTTTGCTGTAGTTGCTTAAAATCGCGATCAAATCATTCCAGGTAGCATTGCTGTAAGCATATTTTTTCAGGTATTCCCGGATGCCCTTTTGGAAGTTTTCTTTGCCCATCAGCAACTCTAATTGCCGCATCATAACTGGTGCTTTATGATAGATAATATTTCCATATAAAGAACCGGCATCCTGCAAATTATCAAGCTGTTGCCGGATCGGATTGGCACCTTGCGTACGGTCAACGCCGTAAGCAGCAGGATAATGATCCAGCAAAAATTTAAGGTTGAACGTTTCGCTGCCCATCATTTTTTCGGTGACCTTATCGGCCATGAAATTGGCAAAAACCTCTTTCATCCAAACATCGTTAAACCATTCCATCGTTACCATATCGCCAAACCACATGTGCGCTGTTTCATGCGAAATGAGGTTTGAACGGGCAATAAATTGATCTTTTGTTGCGCCATTATCTAAAAATAAACCGGATGCTTTGTACTGCACTTCGCCCGGATGTTCCATACCGCCAAACTGAAAATCAGGAATTGCCACAAAACTAATTTTTTGAAAAGGGAATTTTATGCCTGTCCAATTTTCTAAGAAACTTATGGCGTTTTTATGGGCAATAAATATGGAATCAACACTCAATTTAATTTTGACGGAATCTGTTTCCCGATGTAAAAACTCAGCAGAACGAGTTCCAACCATCTGCTTTACATCTTTGTATTTTCCTGCGGTGAAAGAGAACAGGTAAGTTGGCAATTTATCGGAGTTAGCAAAATGATAAGTTGTTCGCTGATTGTTTACAACTGAATCTTTTTTTACAGCATTTGCTAAAACCTTCCAATCAGCAGGAACCTGCAAAGTTAGCAGAAAATTAGCTTTCAAGTCGGGCTGATCAAAGCAAGGAAAAACAGTTCGCGCACGGTCAGGTACAAAAAGTGCATACAAATAATCGTTGTTTCTGTTGAGCGATTGATCTCCGGCGATAAATTGAAGTTCAATTTGATTAATTTCAACATGTAAATATTGCTTCTCAATCAGCAAATGTTCGTCCTTCAAATCAATCGTACTGTTTTTACCGTTGATTTCTACGGATTTTACATGATCTAAACTTTGTTTAAAATCCAATTGTAAAGGCTGTTTAACTGCCGAAAGATTAAAGCTGATACTTTCTGTCGCATCGATCGCTTTGGTTTTTTCGGAAGGAATATCAAAGTTCAACGTGTATTGAATATTGCTGATGACCGACCACCGGTAATTTGCCAGTTGTAGAGAAACGCCCGGCCCAACAGCAATTGGTTTCAGATCTGGCTGCGCGAAACATGCATTTTGCAAACACAACAACAAAAATATACCGATAAAAGAAGTATTGAAGGATAACAATTTCATAATAAAATCAAGGTTTAAGCAACTGTAAAATAACCCCGTAACTCATCCATGCCATCGTTGCAACGACTAAAACGCCTAACACGGTTAACCAAAGCGGTTGTTTATAAGTCGATATTATTTTAGAACGATAAGCGGCAATCAGCATAATACCCAAAGAAATTGGCAGGATAAAACCATTGATGGCACCAACGGTAAGCAAAATTTTAACCGGCTTACCAATCAGTAAAAAAATGATGCCTGAAACAATGATAAAACCGATGATAATTTGCCGGTTAAATTTGAGAATAAACGGGTGAAAACTTTTAACAAAAGAAATTGAGGTGTAAGCCGAACCGACCACAGAAGAAATACCGGCAGACCACATCACCAAGCCAAACAATTTATAACCGATTGCGCCAGCCGACAACTGGAATACTGATGCAGCAGGATTTGTTGGGTCTAATTTTCCACCGGCACTTACCACGCCTAAAGCTGCAATAAATAAAAGGATCCGCATTAAAGAAGCCAGGCCAACTGCGCTTAACGCTCCTTTGTTGATTGCCGGAAGATTTTGCTTTCCGGTTAAACCCGCATCCAATAATCGGTGTGCGCCTGCAAAAGTGATGTATCCGCCAACCGTTCCGCCAACAATTGTCAATACGGCGGTAAAACTAAAATGCGTTGGATTAACCGACCGGATTAAGGCTTCTGCCAGCGGCGGTTTACTAATATAAGCGATAAAAAGCGCAAGCAGAATTTTTAATCCGCCCATGGTTTTGGCGAAAATATCCATTGCTTTTCCGGCTTCCCGATAAATAAAAATACCGATGGCCATGATGGCACTCATTACTGCGCCTTGTCCAACACTCACGCCAAATAACACGTTTAAACCTAAACCAGCACCTGCAATGTTGCCAATGTTAAAAGCCATTCCGCCTAAAAAAACCAGGAAGGAAATGAAGTAACCCAAACCTGGAAAAACCTTGTTGGCAATATCCTGCGCAGGCTGATCTGCAACGGCAATAATACGCCAGATATTAAGCTGCGCGATAGAATCCAGCAAAATGGAAAGCAGTATGACGAAGCCAAAACTTGCGCCGAGTTGGGCAGTGAATACAGCCGTTTGCGTTAAAAACCCCGGGCCGATTGCCGAAGTAGCCATCAAAAAAGCCGCACCAACTAATACGCTCCAGTTGTACTTTTGCTTCATACAACCGGCGCTTTGATACTGATGCCTTCGCTTTTTAATTTTGCATTGATCATTTTAGCAAACTCAACCGCGTGCGCACCATCGCCATGTAAACACAAAGTTTCGGCTTTTAAGGGGATGCTTCTTTTATTGACTGAAATTACTTTTTGCTGCTGAACCATCAGCATTACCTGATCGATAGATTGCTGTTCATCCGTAATCATCGCATTAGTTTGTGTTCGGGGCGTTAAGGAACCGTCATCCTGATAGGTACGATCTGCAAAAACCTCGGATGCTGTTTTTATGCCTATTTTTTGTGCAGCAGAGATCATTTCACTTCCTGCCAAACCATAAAGGATCAGGTTCGAATCAAAATCATGCACGGCTTCCACAATTGCTTTGGCCAGGTTTGCATCTTTAGCGGCCATATTATATAATGCACCGTGGGCTTTTACGTGATGCAGTTTACCGTGTGCCGCTTTTACAAAACCTGACAAAGCACCAATTTGGTAAAGCGTTATATGATAAGCTTCATTGGCAGATATTTTCATTTCTCTCCTCCCAAATCCCTGCAAATCTGGTAAGCCCGGATGCGCACCAATTGCCACCCCTTTTTTTATGGCCATAAAAACAGTATGCTGCATTACTTCCGGGTCGCCGGCATGGAAACCGCAGGCAATATTAGCTGAAGTGATGAAATCAAAAAGTATTTCATCATTTGGCATTGGATAATTGCCGAATGCTTCGCCCATATCACAGTTTAAATCGATTTGTTGCATGATCTGCTAATTTAATCGCAAAATTTATATTGAATTGCAATCGTTAGTTTTCTCAGTTGCTCTTCCCGTTCAAAATACAGTATTTCAGCTTCATGGCGGCATATTTCTTTAAAAAAAATCTCATCTCCCGGATTTAGTTGTCCGCATAAAGGCAAATCAACAGCTGCAACTTGTGCAATGCGCGGATAGCCGCCGGTTGTCTGGCAATCGGCCATTAAAAGTACCATATTGCCATTACCTGTAACCTGTATCGTACCGGGCACAACTGCTGTTGAAAGCAGTTCTTTATTAACTATCCGGTTAATATTTGCGCCTTCCAAATGGTAACCCATTCGGTTGCTGCGCAAACTTAATTTGTAAGGAGACGATAAAAAATCAACAATCGAACGGCCATCAAACCAGGTAAATTCCTGGGCAGGTACTACGCGGATAAATTTCTGATGAACTGGTAAAAAGAGTTGTTTGGCAATGCTCCATTTAGGATAGTTAATTACATTACCCTTTAATTTATTTAAAATGTTTTGGGCTGTTGCTGTTGATTTACTAAGGTTGAATAGAGTATCTCCGAGTTGCAATTGTCGGCCTTGCAAACCACCAAAAGAAGCGGTTAGGTAAGTGCTTCGGCTGCCTAATATTTCCGGTACATTCCATCCTCCGGACACTGCTAAATAAGTACGGCTGCCTGTCGGATTTCTAATCAAGTCGATGATGGTTCCGGTCGGAATAAAAACCGGCCTTTCGGAAGGTAAGTATTGGTTTTGAGTTTTAAAAATTGCTCCGTCTCCAGCATAAGCAATCAGGATATCGGTTTCAGTTTTAAAACTGGCATCGGCATAAGTAAATTCTATAAGGGCGGCGTTGTCTTCGTTTCCAATAGCTTTATTGGCAATTCTTGAAGATAAAGTATCCATCGCACCGGAAATGGGTACAGCATCTGAAAGATAAAGATGCCTGCCCAAATCTTGTATCGTACTAAGAAGTCCAGGTTTAATAATGCTGATCTGCATTTTCTTTATTGATCATGCAGCTGATATTCCTGATCGGTAATCGGTTTAAAAACCACAAAGTCTCCAGCTTTTAATAATGCCGGAGAAGATTTCCGGGCATCAAACAGTTGGAAAGGCGTGCGGCCAATAATCTGCCAGCCGCCAGGTGTTTCCAAAGGATAAATACCTGTTTGTTTTCCCGCAATACCTACAGAACCAACGGGCACAGCTTTTCGTGGCGTGGATTTTCGTGGTGTCGAAAGTAGTTCAGGCATACCGCCAAGATAAGCAAAGCCGGGAACAAAGCCTATCATATAGACTTGGTAAACAGCAGAAGAATGTAGCTGAATTACTTCTTTTACTGTCAAGTTATTCAGTTTTGCCACTTCCTCCAGATCCGGACCAAAAGTGCCGCCATAGCAAACCGGTATGGATACTGTTTTTATCGTACTAATTTCTTCCTCATCCGGTTCGTTTTTTAATTGTCTGATGTAAGCCGAAACTTTTTCGAAGCAATCACATCCCGGAAAATCCAGGTTATTGATTACATGTATCGGATCAAAAAAAACACTTAAAGTAGTGTAAGCAGGAACGGTGGCGCGAAAGCCGGGAAAAGGTTTTTGATGTAGGAGATTATCTAATTGCCTGACTTGCTTCAAGATGGCCTTCCCGATTTCCTGTCCAAACTCAATAGTAATGGCTTGTTCACTCAAGTAATAGATCATAAAATTATCGTCCGCAATATACATGTCGTTAATTTACTATAAACTTACAATTAAGACAAGAATTAGAGTGATTTACAGGTAAAAGGATAATTGCGTTAATTCATATATAAAAAAACTTTCTTAATAAAAGTAGCCACAATCTGATTAAGTTTGCACAACTTATTAGATGGATTGCCTATTTGTATTAGCTGATCTATAACACGGCTAAAAATTCCCTTAGCACAAAGAAATTGTTGAAGTCAGCTTTCGGATCACCAAAGAGCAACGGAAACAGTTAATAAAATTTTCTAAAACCTTTAGGCAGCACTTCGGGCAACCAGGTTTTAAAGAAAATATTTAAAGGGCGGTTTATCACGTTTTGGAAAAGCGAAGCCTGACCTGAAGAACTGTCAAATGAGAAAAGCCATCTTAAAGAACCCATTCAAATAGAGAAAAACACCAAATGCAGATCAAACTGCTGGTCTGGATGATGAACCTTGCTTTAATGATGAGTTTGACCGCGTCAATTATTCAAATGTCATTCAGATAAGCGATGCTACCAAAGACCAGTCTATCATAGAAGAAACTAAATTTACTTACCTACCTCAATAATGTGGAAGGTACCAGGTACTTGTTTTGGACGTCCTCCTGTGGAATTTGGTTCCGTCCTGGCTGCTGGCAGATAGAGTTTATGAGTAAGCAGATCAATACCGATAGTACGTGCGCTCGGCTCTGAGGGGATATCTTCGATAAATTCAAATTTATCGGCACTGATCTCTCTAATTGCGCTGATCGTCCCTTCACCGTTTGAAGCGTAAGCTATTTTAAGGGATGGGTCAAATACAACACCATCTGTCCTGCCGATCGGAAACTTGCCAATGGTCTTACCGTTAGAAGGGTCCATAACTACCATCGTTTTAGTGTCACCACAACCGATAAACAAACGGTTGGCCTTCCGGTCGATGTCAAGACCGCTTGGGGATTCGCCACCATCAATTTTGTACCTTGCAATTTCTTTAAAGCCTGTCGCATCAATTACAATCACAACACTGGTGCCTTCGCCATTTATAAAAATTTTACCTTTTCCATCGGAAACCGCGGTTTCGGGCTTATCGTCTAAAGGCACCGTAGTTACCACCTTGTCCGTAAACGGGTCCAAAATGGTGGCATCTTTACTTCGTCCGTTACAGGTGATGATCTTTTTAGAAAAGTCATCGTAAAATATGGCGTCGGGGTTTTGCCCTACGGGTATCTGCGTAAGTACCTTTAAAGTTTTCAGATCAAATACGATGACAGCATTGGCCCTTCCGGCACTGATGTAACCTTTGCTTAAAGCCTTTACAAGGGCTATTCCATGCACGCCCGGTGTATTGGGAATATAACCCACAGAATCCCCTGTGGCAGTACTGAGGATATTAACCTGGTTGCCATGGGAAGTATAAATACGTTGTGAAGCTCCGTCAACGGTGATATAATCCCAGCCTCCGGTACTGCTTACAGGCATGTCTTTCAGGATATGAAAACCGGTTTTAGTTTGTGCCTTGACACTGGAAAGTATGAAGAACAACAGAACGATAGTCAGCTTTTTCATAGGATTGTTTTTTGCTATTTACCCAGATATTCTGTAGAAAGTTTGTAGATCTTGGTTGTAATACTATAGAGCTTGTTTAAATTTATATCAGAAAAATTTATAATGCTTCTTTTATGCCTGTAAATTTTGTTTTGCATTTTATACCGATAAAAGAAGCATCGGGGTTTCCTGTTTTTTTAGGTGATAAAAGAAGTATAGAAAATAAATCAAGCAAAATTTAAACAGGCTCTAATAATTAAATTTTTAAAGTCAATAAACTCAACCCCAAATTATACAGACACGTTCATCCGCAGACTCTATTCAAAACGAAAATAAGTGTACCCTTAGCTTAAGCTTCAGAAACCACCTTACTACATCCAGTCTGTAAAAAGTAATTGTAACGTGTTGTGCGGTTAAAAAGCAAAAGCATATTTAAGCTGATTTATCGGTTTGTTGTTATTTATATTGATGAATTGCAAACAGGTTACAGCAATAAATTTAGTCAATATTTTTACTGATAAGCCTGCAATAGATTTTGCGTAATTCCTTTTGAGCATAAAATGGTTGCATAGTTGAGCGAACAATGTTTCGATACGTTTTCTGAACCGTCTGAAGATAGGTTCAAACCGTTCTTTATCTTGCTGATTATTATGCATAGTGTTCTTAGCTCGATCCTTACGGTGTTAAAAAGATCTGATTGTTGGGTTTAGATAGGTATCCTTTATCTCCAATAATTGTACAATTATATAGTCCTGAATACTTTATATTGTTAAGATAATGTAATGTCATGTATACTTGCTTTGCTGAGGTCCACCCGGATGAAAGACGCCTTTAACAGGGGTTACCAAGTGGTAGTTTATAACCGAAGTGCCACACTTTGTTCACCGCCGAATATCCTTTATCAGGGGCTGTTTCAAAGTTTTCTCTGCAACCCTGGATGATTTTTTTCACGGGCGATATTTAATAATGCCTTAATTCGTCTGTCTATAGATAGTTCAGGCGGATAACAGAGAAGACCGTAAATCAAATGCCATGACCAACATGGCGAAACTTACTGCTAATCGTGTAAATAAGTTTCAAAAAAAGGAAGCACTTCAGTATAAAATCTGCTACGAATGCCTGGTAGCATATCGTTGTGTGCCTATGTATAGTCGACTACATCCTTGCCGATAAAATTTGCCCAATTGCCGGTTAAAGTTGAACTGGTATAAAAATTTCCGCCGAACCGGGTTCAGCTGTCAGGAATAACAACAATGGTTGGCCGGATAACGCCGCTTCGGATGGCTTTATTCATCAGGTAAGCCACCGTGGAACTGTCTGTTTGGGTATAGTCGTGTAAGTAATAAATAACCGGGTAGCGCCGCTTAGCTCCTTCATATCCGGGCGGTAAATAAATGCTTATCTTCCGGTCGGGATTTTCTCCTCCATGGTTATTGGTTAGGGAAGGGGCTTTAAAATGTTCAATAAATATCTTTCCATCTTGCGCGAAAGAATTAGCAGTACAAAAAATCAGCAAAAAATAAAATAAAAAAGGTCTCATAAAAGTGACGATTAAAATAGAAGTAAAACTATAATTCCAAACAATGAATGGAAATGACAGGTCTACTCCTGAGCAATTATTTTGTAAAGACAAATGTGTCATCTATGGAGCTCAGTTCAAAGACGGCAAACAACATCTTTTACCCTTGGCTCTATTATTTTGAGGGAATGGTTATAGCGTCGGTAACCGATCCATGATTTCGTCCTTAATGGTAACATGAGATAGCTCGTCGGCCTTAAAGCCGAGGGTAATGCAATTCTTCTGCTGATTATCACAGGAATGGGAGATTGTTGAAATTGCATCCGTGTATCTTGTTTATATATTTGAAAAAAAGTAATAAATTATATGACGGCTTTGGAACAAAAACAGGCCAAAACAAAATTATCTATTTTAAACAGAAAGAATAGATCATGGATAAGGAAAATGTAATTGGAATTGATCTTGGAGCAACCAACATTCGCGGCGCTATCGTGTCGGGGGATAATTTGTCAGCTATTCTTTCCCAACGTATTAAAAATAGCGGAACAGAAGAAGATGTGCTACAAGACATTTACCTGGTTACCGATGCGCTTATCGCAAAAGATAAAATTCAAGCCATAGGCATAGGTGTCCCTGGTGTTGTAGACTTAAAAGAAGGAATTGTTTACGATGTACAATATATTCCTTCGTGGAGAGAAGTTCCACTTAAAAAAATAATGGAAGATCGTTATCACTTACCTGTATTTATAAATAATGATGCAAATTGCTTCGCGCTTGGAGAGCATTACTTCGGGATAGGAAAAGATGTGGAATCGATGATAGGTCTTACGATAGGAACGGGTTTGGGTGCTGGCATTATCATTAATAATAAATTGTTCGCAGGAATGAACTGTGGCGCCGGAGAAATTGGCTGTATAAATTATTTAGACAATATACTAGAATACTATTGTAGTGGCTCATTTTTCAATAATGTATATCATTTAGATGGAGAGCAAGTATATAAAAGAGCAACTGAAGGAGACCAAGAAGCATTAAAATTGTACAGTGAATTAGGAACCCATGTGGGCAACGCTATATTGATGGTAATGTATGCATACGATCCAGCGTTAATCGTTTTGGGTGGATCGGTCAGGCATGCATTTATGTTCTTTGAGAAAACGATGTGGGAAAAGATATGGACAATTTTTTATAAAAAATCAGTCGAACGGTTGCGTATTGAGGTTTCCACTCTTTATAACAGTGGTATACTAGGGGCTGCTGCTTTATGTTTCGATGCCCGTTTATAATTAATTATAAAGAGTTTTGATTAATTTATATTCTTCTTGTTAAGTTTTAATTCATCGGAACGCCAGGACTAAAATTTCCGCTATTTCTAAAGAGCTATCTCGAAATAGCAGCTGGTTTAAGCAAATGCAAAAATGCTGACTGTCTTATTACTGATGGGTTTTGAGATGATTACCAACTCAGCTATAATGTGCCTGGATGAGAATTCCACAGGATTCGGTCACCGCTAGATAGTCCAAAATTAAACTGCAAAAATTACCGTATGCTTTTTGATACCGCATCTTAAATATCTTTACACAGTTTCCCTTTCAAAGAGAAATTAAACTAATTTTAGTTTTTTCATGTAACGCGCATTAACTTCTGCGCTTTGAATTTCGGTTTCATGAAAATACCTTGACTGTTCTACAAAAAAATACTCCATCCCATTTTTGAATGCTATATTAAGGAGATGTGGATAGTCCACAATACCCTGACCAAGGTCACAAGCAGATTCGTCCTTATCACCTACCGGTAATCTTTGTTTCAATACATCGCGCAAGTGACAAAGTTTGAAACGGTTTTTATACTTTTGAAAATATGCTTCGGGACTTTGTCCTTCGGTCACAGCATAATAAAAATCCATCTGATAATCCACCAATCCTTCATCAGTATTATCAAGTAATACATTAAGAGGGATCTCTCCGTCAACTTTTTTGTAAGGATAATCATGCGGGTGATAAGCAAAGCGTAAACCATGTTTTTTACATATCGAACCCCTATGGTTAAAATCTTCAGCTATGCGTTTAAAATCATCTATAGATTTCTGCGGGCCTTTCCAGGGACAGATCAAATACTTCATGCCTATTTCTGCTGCCAATGCAGCCTGTTTATCAAAAGATAGATCGCCGTCATTATAATGTGAAGAGACCATACTCAGGCCATACTTTTCCGCCAGCTTTTCAAACTCTACATTGCTCATTCCCCAAAACATACCTTTACTGCCGCTGTAGCTTTCTATTTGAGTATAACCCATTTGACCTAACTGTTTTAAAGTGCCCGGCGTATTTTTTTCCATAGCATCCCGTACCATGTACAGTTGTATGCCAAAAGCCGAAAGCATATTTGCATTAAGGTCATATGATGGTAATTTGCTGAGTGGAACAGTTAATGCTAAAAGCCCGCTGTTCCGGATAAAAATTCTTCTGTTGATCATCTCTTTACTACGTTAAACTTCCACTTTTTAACTGGTCTGCGGCGAAATTTGCAGCTCGTGCTGCAAATGCCATATACAAGATAGAAGGGCTTTGGTTACCTGTACTCGTCATACATGCTCCGTCGGTTACAAATACATTCTTGCAAAGATGCATTTGGTTATTACTATTTAACAATGATGTTTTTGGATCGTGGCCCATTCGGCAACCGCCCATTTCATGAATATCTAATCCAGGTGCCTGTTTAGTATCATGTTGAATAATATCTTTTACACCTGCAATATGAAGCATTTCCGCACTTTGGACTAAAAAATCTTTAACCATCTTTTCATCATTATCGTCATAAGCAACTGAGGTTATCAATTGCGGTATCCCCCAAGGATCTTTTTTATCCTTACTCAGGCGAACATGATTCGATTCTTTGGGAATGGTTTCTCCCTGCATATACATGCCTGCGCGCCACGGTCCCGGTTCCGTAAGCGAATCTTTATATTCCTTGCCTAATCCTTCAGGCAATTCTGTTTTGAAAAGCGCTGTTCGTGTAGCCCAAACGAAAGTCAAAAAGCCACCCAGATAATCGGTGTCCTGTTTGCGTAAATTTCGGTAATTGGCGATTATAGGGTTTGTTGGGTTACGTCCATATATATAACTATCTTTAAATCCGTCGTAAGTGCCACTTACATTGGCACGGTAATTTTGAAATGCGATATATTTACCCAGCAATCCATTATCATTGCCTAACCCGTTGGGAAAACGATTTGATGTAGAATTTAACAGGATAAGGTTAGTATTTAAACAGGCGGCATTAAGGAAAATGACTTTTGCAAAATACTCTTTTGTTTCATTAGTTAAACTGTCAATAATACGTACACCCGTTGCTTTTTTGAGCTTCTCATCAAAAATTACCGAATGTACCACCGAGTGTGGCCGGATGGTTAAGTTACCTGTTCTTGCTGCCCAAGGTAAAGTTGATGATACAGAACTAAAGTAACCTCCAAACGGGCATCCCCTTGCGCACATATCGCGCGCTTGGCATTGCCCGCGCCCCTGTGCTACATGTATTGGCTGCGGCTTCGTCAGGTGCGCCCAGCGCGTTCGAACCATGTGCCGATCTTTATAATGGGAACTGATCTTCTTTTGAATCTCAGCTTCAAGTATGCTATATTCGAATGGCGGCAAATATTCACCATCGGGAAGTGCTTCAAGACCATCTTTATCACCACAGATACCTGCAAATTTTTCTACATGAGAGTACCAGGGCGCAATATCTGCATAGCGTATAGGCCAGTCTATCGCATAATTATAGCGTTTTGGTGCTGAAAATTCAAAATCACTCCACCGCTGGCAGGCTCTGCCCCACATGATAGACTTACCTCCCACCTGGTAACCACGTATCCAGTCGAAAGGCTTTTCCTGCACATAGGGATGTTCTTTATCTTTAACAAAAAAGTGTTGCGTATCTTCTCCAAATGCATAGCATTTCTTAATAATCGGGTTTTCCTCCAGCACCTTCAAGGGTTCCAACATGCGGTGCGGAAATTCCCAAGGTGCCATTGTAGCGGTTGGATAGTCTTTTAAATGTGTAATGTTACGGCCACGTTCAAGTACCAGTGTTTTTAATCCCCGTTCGCAAAGCTCTTTAGCAGCCCAGCCACCACTGATTCCTGAACCTATAACGATGGCATCGTAGGTATTTACGGATTTACCTTTCCCGGTATTAATTTGGATATCCATTATATCTTTTTTAATTTTCGCAGTAATAGCAATGAGCATTCTCATGAAGCCACAGGAATGAGGCAGGCAACTGCGTACTTATTTTTGCTCTTAACAGTTTTTGAAATATTAATTTTTTATGCTCGCCCTGAACAATAAGTAAAATAGTCTTTGACCGGAGTATATTTGCAAGACCTAATGTAAACCCATGTTGTGGCTTTTCAGCATAATCCTTAATCATAGGGTGCGCCATTGAAGCCACAGATAATTTTGCCAAATGTACGTTCGGCTGCAATTCATCTGAAGGATCATTAAACGCGATATGCCCGTTTAATCCTAACCCTAAAACGCAAACGTCTATCGGCCCATTGGTTTCAAGCTCATTTTCAATCCTCCTACACTCTAAATCCGGATCACTGGCCTGACTGTCAAATGATATGTAATTGCTCGCAGATATATTTAAAGGCTGTAGCAGGTGCTGCCTCAGATAATACTCGCATGATCCGGGGTAATCCATCGGAAGATTTGCCCATTCATCTAGTTTTATTAATTTCAGAGTTGAAATATCCATCTCATCCTTCTTATATACGAGGGTTCGGTAGATACCAGTTGCAGAGCTACCTGTAGCTGCACATAATAAATTGCTTCCTTGGCCTTTTAATTTACTTACGATAAATTCAGCACCAGCTAAATTAAGATCTTCAACAGTTTGAAAATTTGATATTTGCATATTACTTAGAGCCTGTTTAAATTTATACAAGAAGAAATTCCATGCTTCTTTTACCCTATCAAAATTGGTGACTGTATCAATTTTTATAAACTAAAACCCAATGTTTACCAGTTTTTAGGTGATAAAAGAAGCATGGAAATATTTGAACAAAATTTAAAAATGCTCTTACAAATCTTTCCTGATAACTTCCCCTGATAACTTATGTTTCAATATGATCTTTCTCTCCCCGTTAGGCAATATCTCTTCTTTGATCAGGTAGTATTGGTCATTGTAGCTTGTACTTTCTACAGCAGAATTTACTGTTGTATCGCCCCGCCAGTCATCAAGTTCCACCAGTTCCCATATGCCTGACTTTGCCGATCTGTAAGCTGCGTCAATAATGGCGTTGACTACATAACCGTCGTAAAATGTTTCCTCTGGTTGTTTCCCCTGATCAATGCTATCAAACATGTCTGTGAACATGTGGTTATAACCGAGTTCATGGACTTCATCTCCGACTGGAAACAGCCATCCTGAATTACTTTCAGCTTTTTCAGCTACATACCCTCCTTTACCGGTACTGAAAATGTCAAAGCCAGTACGTAAAAAGTTATTAAGCCAGATAGTGCCTTCGGTGCCCATCACTTCATCCCGCAGATCCATACCTCCTCTGAAGCACCAGCTTACTTCAAACTGCCCTATGGCCCCATTGGCGTATTTAACCAAACCAATGGCGTTATCTTCTGCATCTATCGGATGTACTTGGGTACCGGCCCAGCACATTACTGCTACAGGCTTTATTTGTTTTCCTATAAAATTTCGGGCAATTTCTATGCAATGGCAACCTAAATCTACTATTGCACCTCCGCCTGATTGTTCTTTCTGCCAAAACCAGTCGCTGTGGGGACCGGGATGCGCTTCACGAGATTTAGCCTGTAAAACTTTGCCTATACCGCCTGACTTTACAATATCCAGCGATTTTAAAAATTTTGGCGTGTAACAAAGATCTTCCAGATAACCACCCGTAATACCGGCTTTATCTACCATATCGAGCATCTGTTTTGCCTCATCAGCAGTCCGGCCTAAAGGTTTTGTACATAAAACATGTTTGCTGGCCTTTGCACAAGCCGCTACTGCAGAAAGATGTTGATCGTTTGACAGGGCAATTACCACCACATCTACCTCGGGGTGATTTACAGCTTCTTCTATATTCGTTGTATGGTAAGGCAGTTTGTATTCTGTCGCGAATTTCTGAGCTCTTTGCCCGCTTCTTGAATACACCATATTCAGGACGTCTTTTCTGCGTTGTCCAATTAAGGCATCAGCGTAAAAGCGCGCGATAAAGCCAGACCCAAGCATAGCTATTCTCATATTTCTTAAATTTTTTTGCGGTTTATTACCATTTACAGCAGAGATAAGTGGAACTCAAATATAGCTTATTAAAAATTAACCATTAAGATAGTTAAATTCGGTTCGTCAATGTTGCGTTGCCAAACCCTTAAATAATCGGAGCTTGCAGTTGTCCGCAAATCCCGCTGTTGCATCAAACTTCTTACAAAAAATACTTTATTGAAAAAAAACTGATCAACATCACGTTTCAAACTGATCAAGCTTATGGTTTTAATACTTCATTCTGGATAGTTTTATTCCGAATTCCAATAAGCCGATGTTATGAAAGTTGTAGCCTACAGTATCCAACCTTTTGAAAAAGAATATTTGGCCAAAGCCAACCAAAAAAAACATGATATCACCCTAATATCAAACCCGCTTTGTATGCAAACAATTGCTTATGCCGAAGGGAAAGATGCCATAATTGTTTTTGCCAATGATGATGTTTCGACGCCTGTTATCAATAAACTGGCCGATATGGGCGTTAAATATATCGCTACCCGTTCGGCCGGTACAGATCATATCGACAAAAAAACAGCTGCTAAAAGAAGCATCAAAATTGCCAGCGTGCCCGTTTATTCACCGCAGGCCATTGCAGAACATGCCGTTGCCCTTGCCTTGTGCCTTAACCGCCAACTCATCCGTGCCAACGAAAATTGCCACGCGTTTAACTTTAAACTGGACGGGTTGACGGGCTTTAACTTTTATGGTAAAACCGTAGGCATTATTGGTTTAGGAAATATTGGCCGGGCCGTAGCAGCTATATTTAATGGTTTTGGCTGCCGTGTTATTGGCTGCGATGTTGCAGCAATGTCGGGTTTAGCAAATATTGAAGTGCTTTCTTTGGATGAAGTGCTTGGCAATTCGGATATTATCTCGCTGCATGTACCCTTAAACGATACTACAAAATACCTCATCAATGCTTCAACAATAACTAAAATGAAGGACGGCGTAATGCTGATCAATACTTCGCGTGGCGCATTGATCAAAACCGTTGATGCGATAAAAGCCCTGGACAAAGGAAAAATCGGCTACTTAGGCTTGGATGTTTATGAATACGAAAGAGGCTTGTTTTTTGAAGACCATCAGCAAGATTTGATCAAAGACCCTTTGTTTGAGGAATTATTAGCGCAGCAAAACGTACTGGTTACGCCGCACCAGGCATTTTTAACTTGTGAAGCCTTGCAGCAGATTGCAGAAAAAACGATCGGGAATTTGGATAAGTGGCGGCAACAAGAACAACAGCTGATGGTTGCAAATTAAGTTTTTCAGACTATCTCGATTTAAAAAACCAGCATACTTCTTTTACCATTAAAAAATTTGTATTGCTGCGGCCGCTTCAGTTTGTTTTGGCCTGATGATTTTTATCCGGTAAAAGAAGCATCAAAATACAAGTATCAAAAGCTGTTGAATATCAATTATTTTAATGACGAAGATCATTTGCCCTTAACAGGATAAGCAGAATATTTGCCTTAAACGAAACCGAATTCCCGCTATGAAAACAGATGCAGAAAGCCAGATAGATGTGATGGAAGCACCAAAACTGCAGCCTTTTCTTATCCACTGTGAAATTGGTGTGCTGAAAAACTACATCCGGGAAGCACTGGAATGTAATGCTCGTATTCAGGCTGAAACCATAAAAGTAGAGGTTATTGCAAATGTGGTGGTTTTGAAAGGCACTATTAGATCATGGGCCGAAAGACAAGCTGTTGAAAGGGCCGCATGGTCAACACCCGGAGCAAGAGGTGTGCAGGATGATTTAGTGATGCTTCATGTGTGATTAAAAATAAACTCCCAAGTTAACAAACAGGTATATAGCATTACTGGCTATTGCCTGTTTTTTTTAAACTTTCTGAGCCTTTTTGAAATTTGTTCAATCTACTTTATATGCTTCTTTTATCACCTTAAAAATCACAGGCAAATAATTTAAATTGGTGCAAACACCAATTTTTATAGGCTAAAAGAAGCATTGGTATTTTTTCTTGAATAAAATTAAACAGGTTCTTTTAATAAGATAGCTTCGTTTTTAATTGATGGGGTAAAATTAATAGCCGCAATATATTTTGCCCGGCTTATTTTGATACTTCTTTTAGCACCTAAATTTTTGGTTTGCTTGTGGTTTTTAGATAGCTATAATCTTCTTTAGCCAACTCTATTTTTCAATCTTTTGATACCTGTGGTTTAAAGTAAATGGTAAACTTACTGCCTGCGTTTGGTTCGCTTTCTACCGTGACTTCACCACCTGCCGCGTCTATCAATTTTTTAACGAGGTATAAGCCCACACCTTGCCCTTCTACTTCTTTATGCAGCCTGCCGTGCATTTCAAAAATCATGCTGAGTTCGTTTTTGGCAATTCCCCTTCCGTTATCCTGCACCGACAACATCGTGTCGTTTCCAAAGGTGGCCGTATGGATTTGAATGACCGGACTAACACCGTTACTAAATTTAATGGCGTTTGAAACCAGGTTGTGGAGGATGCTCCTGAAGTTCTTTTTTGAGAAAAAAATCTGTTTAACTTCTAAATTATGGACGATTACAGCACCTGACTGGCTGATTTTACTTTCCAAACCCCATCTGACATTACTGATAGCTTCCTCAATGTCAACCATTTCCATGGCCAGCGCGTCGCCTTCCATTTTTGCAACAACGGCGATGTCTTTGATCAGCACACGAAACTTTTCTATGGATTTATTGATGATGGTTATAAATTTAAGCAGCCCCGGATCGGTAACTTTTATCAAATTCATCACACTAATACTTGTTTCAATATTGGCCAGCGGTGCCAAAAGGTCATGTGAGGCAACATGTACAAAATTATCAAGGTCCGAATTGATCCGCACCAGGCTTCTGTTTTTCTTGTCAACCTCTAACTGGGCAGCTTTTAAGGCAGTAATATCATTAAAAGTGATGATGGCACCGTTCCTTTTGTTATCGGCTTGCTGCACGTAAGGCATGGTCATGATCTGGTACCACTTGCCATTGTTGGTTTCAACTTCTTTGGTAACAATTATCCCTTCTGCCAGCACTTGTTTAATGTCATCTATAATTGTTTCAAATTTTATATTGGTTGAGATATTGCTCAGCGGCCTGCCAATATCGGTTTCGAGCAGGTTGATCTGCTTAACTGTTCCGGGCGAAAACTTCATTAAAATTAAGTCGTTGTTGATAAACAGTTGCCCATTTATGTTACTTCTGAAATAGTTGTTCAGATCGTCATTAATTTCCAGCAGCTCCTTATTTTTAAGCTGATAATCGGCATTGATGGTATGAAGCTCTTCATTAACAGACTGCATTTCTTCATTCGTGCTCTGCATTTCTTCGTTGGCAGAAATCAGCTCTTCATTAAACGACTGCATGTTTTCGTTGGAGGCATCCAGTCTTTCGTACGCAGAATTAAGGTTTATTTTCAATTCCTTTAGTTCTTCTTCCAGGTTGGCTGTGTATTGGTCGTGGTATATTTTTTCATCATAAACCAAATCTTGCACTTGTGATGATGCGGTAAGTTTATCCTCGCTAAAAGTTACAATCAGCAGGTTTTGTGCTGTTTTACTGAGTGCCAAAGGGCTTACAGCAAGGGTTACTTTGATGACTGAACCATCCTGCTTGATTTTGATACCGCTTAACGATGCCGGTTTAGTGGTTTTATTAACCTCTTTAACCAGGGTATTAAAACCTACGGCAAGCGGTTTTGGCAAAAGTTCGGGCAGGTTTAAATTAAAATGGCCCTGCAGTAAATATTTTGTGTCCCCATACGATTTTACAACCCGGTTATTTTCGTCGATACAAATGGCCAGGTAACCTTGTTGGTTTGCCAGCAGGTTTTGTATGGCTTCGGATACGGAGTTGCCAATATTATCCGTAAAACCTTCTTTTATCAGCGTTGGCGTGCGTTTGATATCTAATAGTTCCGGCATTGAAAAAGCGTTAAAACTGACTTCTCTTTTTACCGTTAGGTTTTGATAAAGCTTCCACTTTTTGTTAATCACTTTCAGTTTTTCGATGATCGAAAAAGGGTTTTCGCTTGATCCGAGAAACAAATAGCCTTCTAACTTAAGCCCGAAAAGCATCATCGAGAATACCTTTTTTTGCAGCACAGGTGTCAGATAAATCAGCAGGTTGCGGCAACTGATAAAGTGCATGTTGCAATAAGGTGCATTTTTGATCAGATCGTGCTGGGCAAAAATGAGCATGCTCCGTATTTCCGGTTTCACCCGGTAGCGGTCGCCTTCTTTTATAAAAAACTTATCCAGCCGTTCTGCGGGTACATTTTTTTCTATGCTGTTAGGATAGATGCCTTTGCCTGCATAACTCAAGGCCGCACTGTCTATATCCGTGGCAAATATTTTAACAACAGTGTTTTTGTGTTTATCCGCTAACTGCTCCGCTACCAGTATGGCCAGTGAGTAAGCTTCTTCCCCGGTAGCGCAACCGGCTACCCATATTTTAAGTTCTTCTCCCGGAATAACTTTTTTCAGTATGGCCGGCAAGATCTCTTTCTGGATAAAATCAAAGGCTTCGGGATCCCTGAAAAATGAGGTAACACTGATCAGAAATTCTTTTGCCAATGCATCTACTTCTTTTGGCGAACTTTTTAAAAATTCAAGATAATTATCCAGGGAAAGATGTTTGCTTTGCGCAGCCCTTTTTTTTGTCCTGCGGAGGATGGTGGGCAATTTATAATCCGTAAAATCCAGGGCTGATTTTTCTTTGATCAGTTCGACTATCTCTTTTATATTTTTGCTGTCATCGGCGTGTTTTACCACTTGTTCTGCCCCGTATTTCACATAATCTTCAATTACATCAGGCATCGATTCAGGCTCCAGCACAAAATCAACCAAACCAGTGGCAATTGCGTGCGAAGGCATACTGCCAAACTCGGTTGTTTCGGGGTTGCGCACGATCACCATTCCGCCGGCTTTTTTAATATTTTCAATCCCTTCCGTTCCGTCTGAGTCTAAACCGGAAAGAACAACAGCAATTGCTTTTTTTCCGTAATCTTTTGCAAGCGTGTTAAAAAAAACATTAATGGTTAAATGCGGGCCTTTGATATTTTTCTTGTTGCTCAAATATAATTTGCCGTTGCTGATGGTCATAAACTTATCGTTTGGGATCAGATAAACCTGGTTGCCTTGCACCGCCATCCCGTCTTCTGCCTGTAAAACCACCAGTTTGCTATGCCTGGCCAGTAATTGTACCATCTGGCTTTTATAATCAGCAGATAAATGCTGGATGATCACATACGAAACACCATCTAAAGGGGTGTAGTCAAAAAAAGAATTAATTTCTTCCATGCCACCGGCAGAAGCACCGATGGCAATGATGTGGTGGGGTTTGGCTAACATGGTCGGAATTTAAAAATTGGGTTTAAGGATTTAAAAGCAAAGCTCCCGGTAGGTATTAGTTGTAAATGTACAGATATATAATCCGTATCAATGTTAATTAACTGTACCAATAGTTTTACTCATTAGCTTTTAAGTTAAATCTTATTTGTACCGATGATGCTTCTTTTATCACCTAAAAACTGTTGTATATCCTGGTCCATTTTGATAAGATAAAACAAAGGCACCAAAATTTACCCGGTAAAAGAAGCATTGTAACTTTTAGGATAAGCACTGTTATTATTTGTAAATATGATGGGCATCATTATTTAGGCCAGTTATATTCATCAGTTTTATACGGTAGGAACACAGCCGGTAAAGCCATGAAAACGAACCCTTCCCCAACAAATTTTACATCCAATGCAACCCACATTGCCGAGTACGGCTATCAATTGGCCAAGCAATTAAAGGCAAACGTAATTTTTTGTAATACCGAATCTATACCAGGTGAAGCCGCTGAGGCGGGTATTGTAGTATGGCCGGTGGAAGAGGGTTACGGCCTTTCGGACGGTTACCAGGAAGAATTGGAATTGCTGAAGGCACATTTAAACCAGCTTAACCCGGACGGAGAATTTAGGCCGGGGGTTACTTTTGTAAACCAGTCAGGCATTACAAAATTTATAGTGAACACCATTGCCCGTACACAAAATATAGATTTTGTGCTGATCAGTAAACCGGGCAGCAACGGTTTAAGCACGTTTTTTTTAGGCAACAATGGCAAAAACATGATTAAAAGCCTGGTCAAAGCACGGATCCTTGTGCCGCCGGTTGCACGTACTGCCCCGATCAGGAAGATTGCTTTTGCCATCGATTTAAAAAACACAGAAAGTGATTTGGAAGCAGTTGATAAACTCATTCCGTTTGCCAAGGAGCTAAATGCAGAAATTTTGATCACACATATACATACTAAAAACGACACATCTCCAAACTTCGACGGGTATATGGCCCATTTTTTAACCAAAGTATCAAATGACCTGACCTGCCCGAATATCTTTTACCGGACAACAACCTTTGACAGTTTAGAAAAGGGTTTAAATTGGTTATGCGAATACGGGAAGGTAGATATGCTGGCAATGCACACCCTTCAGGACAGCTTTTTTCATTCACTTTCCAACAAAAGTTACAACGATAAAATGGTCAACCCGCTGCCGGTCCCGTTACTGGTGTTTGCTGATTAAACCTGCAAACAACCGCTATCCGTCAGTTTTTCATTTTTACCAGAGATTCCAGGTTTAAAATGGTCACTGCACTTCCTTTTTTTTCGATCAGCCCCTCGTCTTTAAAATCAGATAAGGTGCGGCTTACCGTTTCTGTGGCCATGCCGCACATGGCGGCCAAATCTTCCCGCGAAGCTTTTAAATCGGTGCCTGCCAAACTTTTTGCCGATAAACGAAGTAACACTTCCGCCATTTTTTTTCGTACCGAGTGGTAGGCCATTTGCAGCAGCCGCTCTTCCTTGTCTTTGATGTTGTGCGACAGCAGTTTGATAAATTCGCGTCCAATATCCGGGTACTGGTTTAGCAATTGTTCCAGCAATTCTTTCGGGATAAGGCATAAAGTACTGTCTTCCAAGGTTGTAGCCGTATCAGTGTGGGCTTCATTAAGCAATACTGCGTTTATGCCCAAATAATCATCGGCCGCATAGATCCCCGTCATTAATTCGTGCCCGTCTTCCGTCAGCCTGATACTTTTTACTTTTCCGGAGATCAAAAGATATAATCCGCTGCCTTTATCGCCTTCATAATAAATAACCTGGTTCTTTTTAAAATGTCGGGTTTTGCGTTCTAAAATGATTTTTTTCAGTTCGGTTAAACCGTTACTTTTTGCGATAACGCGGTTTAACCTGTCGAGCGGTTCACTGTAAAAGTTTTGCTGGGTTTCCTTTTTGTGCAGCCGGGTTTCGATGGCTTTTAAAAGTTCCAGGTCGTCAAAAGGCTTGGTCAGGTAATCATCGGCACCCATTTCCATACCTTTGCGCAGGTCGTTGCGTTCCGCTTTGGCCGTTAAAAATATAAAAGGGATATTGGCGGTTGCGGGGTTATTGTTCAGCATATACAATACGCCGTGGCCGTTTAGTTCTGGCATCATAATATCACATAAAATAACATCGGGCTGATGTTTAATTGCCAGCTCTACACCTGATTTCCCGTTGTTGGCATCGTACACGTTGTAACCTGCAAGTGCCAGTATTTCAATCACATTTTCGCGAATATCATTACTGTCTTCAATAATTAGTATGGTTTTGCTCATGATAATGGAAATGAAATGATAAACGAAGTGCCCTGGTTTACTGTGCTTTCAAACGCTACGGTCCCGTTCATTAAATTGGTGTAACGCGTAAGGATATTAAGGCCTAAACCGGTTCCGGGAATTGTACCGGTATTATGTGCCCTGAAAAATGCTTCAAATAAATGTTTTTGATCTGTTTCGGGTATGCCAATACCATTATCCCTGACTGTAACAATGCAGCTTTGCCCGTTGATCTCGGTATTAAAATCGATAAAAGTATTTTCGCCCGAATATTTGATGGCATTGGTAATTAAATTACTGATACAAATTTTTAAAAGGGTTTGGTCAAGTTTGACCATATTTTTAACACCCGTATGCTGATAAATAATAGCCTGATTTTTTTTGGCCAGCGCCTGCATTTCTTCGGTTATCTGCTCGCAAAACTGAACTAAGTCGAAATCGGTACATATAATTTCTTCTTTGCCGGCTTCCAGTTTGTCGAGGGACAAAAAATCATTCAGGATAGTTGTTAAGTTGGTAACTGCATTTTTAATTTTGCCAACATGCTTCGTAATATTCGGGCTTTCCAACGGTTCTGCATATTTTTCAATTAAAGAAGCAGATAACTTCACCGAAGTTAGCGGAGTCCGAAATTCATGGGAAGCCAGGGACACAAAACGGCTTTTGAGCTGGCCAAGTTCTTTTTCTTTATCTAAGGACTGGCTTAAATCCTCCTTGGTTTGTTGCAAATCTAACACCACGTGTTTTAATGACAAAGTACGCTCCTCTACCAGTTCTTCCAAATGGGCGGCATAATTTTTCAATTTTCTTTCGGCTTCTTTTTCTTTACTTAAATCGTGTATAAAACCTGTAAAAATTTTTCGGCCGGCAAACTCCACTTCACTTAAACCCAAACGAAAAGGAAAAATAGTGCCGTCTTTCCTCAAGCCCATCACTTCGCGCCCCAAACCTGTACTGTTTTTTTTTCCGGCAAGGTAATGCCGAAAAAGAAAAACGCTATGCTGGTCTTTATAAGAATCCGGGATCAGTATCGCAACATTTTGCCCGATTATCTCGCTGGGATGGTAATCAAATAAAGTGCAGGCAGCCGGGTTTATCAATTCAATAATACCATTGTTATCAATGGTGATAATTCCATCTATCGCATTTTGTATAATAGCAATTAACAGTGCGGTATCTTCCATTTATGGTTTATGATCGAACGCTAATCATAAATGCAAATGTCATCATTCAGGCTTAAACATATTGTGACGGAATGCAAATTAAAAAGTGAGGAAGATCATATTTGAAAAGGTGCAGCTTGTATTTAACCCTTTAGCGATTGGTAGTGGTATTGATCTTTACCCGTTACTCCCCATTTTACTTAAATAGTTGGTTTAAATCAATTATTTGAGTGATTGCCCTCATATATTTTCCAGGGTTTAATGGCCAGCTTTGTTTAATAATTTAGTTTAACAAAATGAAAACGAACGAAGAATTGCAAGAAGACATTCAGGACGCTATCAAATGAGGGCCGTTGTTGCATGCTGCAGAAATTGGGGTTAACCGTTTAAAGATGGAATAGTTACGCTAACAAGGAAAGTTGACAATCATGCCAAAAAATCAGAAGCTGAAAGTGCTGCCCTATAAATTTCTGTATCTGAATTTTATACCGATAAAAGAAGCATTGGGATTTCCTGTTTTTTAGGTGATAAAAGAAGCATAGAAAATAACTTAAACAAAATTTAAACAGGCTTTCAGTTCTTTAAAATATTATTTACATAAACACGAGTGGAATATATCACCCAAGCGTTGGAAAATAATTGAATTACACATCATCCAAAATATAATCAGTATGAACAAACCAATAACAGTATCAAATCAGGAAGGAGAAAATCTTTCAGTAATTGGCGATACCTATCGCATATTAATAACGGGAAAAGAAACCGACGGTGCTTTCTCCACTATGGAATTTAATGTTCCTCCCAATGGCGGTCCCGGACCACACTCACATGCTGATTTCCAGGAATCATTTTATGTTGTTGAGGGCGAAGTAGAGGTAAATTCTGAAGCAGGTTCCTTTACAGCCAAAAAAGGTTCATTTGTGACCATTCCAAAAGGAGGAATCGTTCATGATTTTAAGAATACGACAAATCAAAATGCAGTTCTGATTTGTACCGTGGTGCCAGCCGGTTTAGAAGGGTTTTTCATGGAAATAGGAAAACCTGTAGCCATCGGCAAATTTCTTCCGCCTCCGCCAATGGATGACCCGGAGACGATGAAAAAAACGGGAAAAATTGCAGAAAAATATGGTCAGAAAGTTTATCCGCCGGATTACCTCGGATAATCTCGAAAAAGAAGCCGAAGCATTTACAACAATTAAAAATAAACAATGAAAGTATTAATGATAGGCGCCACAGGCGCATACGCAGGACTGGTACTTCCGGAACTGAAAAAGAAAGCTGTAACCGTAGTTGCGCTGGTGCAAAATGAAGGCAAAGCCAGTGAGGCAATGGAAGCGGGTGCCGATGAAACCGTAATTGGCAGTCTGGATGATAAAGCAAGCCTGTTGGCAGCCGCTAAAGGTATGGACGGCGTATTCCACATTATTCCAGCCTTTCACAACGGAATAGCCGCAGGCGTTAATATGGTTGATGCCGCAAAAGCAGCAGGAGTAAAAAAGTTCGTTTTTTCAAGCGTGTACCATCCATCCTTGTCATTGGTAAATCATGCGCAAAAGCGCCCTGCTGAAGAAGTGCTGTATCAATCGGGAATGGATTATACCATTCTGCAACCGGCTATGTTTATGCAAATGCTGTCGGGATTGTTGAAAACTGCGCAAGACACCGGCAAAATTACCGGTGCTTATTCCAAAGATTCTAAAATGAGCTACGTGGATTACCGTGATGTAGCTGAAGCGGCAGCAATGGCTATGACCGGTACGGAGCTATCATACGGCACTTTTGAACTTTGCTCGCCGGGCATGTACAGCCGGGCGGACTTGGCAGCAATCATCGGCGAAACGATTGGGAAGAATGTAGTGGCAGAAGACATTCCTACCGAACAATGGGCACAACAGGTAAAAATACCACCGGGAGAAATGCGTGAAGGCATCATCGCCATGACGAAGGAATATGACCGCTATGGATTTTCTGGTGGCAATTCAATGATACTCAAAACCATCCTGAAAAGGGAACCAAAGACGGTTTCAGAATTTATAAAAGAACTGTCAGGGCAGGTAAACAAAAATAATGTTCTTACTTAGAGCCTGTTTAAACTTCATTCCAAATATTTTTGTATGCTTAACCTGCTAAAAGAAGCATTCTTTCGAACCATAAATTTCTCATAATTTGCCATACATACATTTAAAATACTTTTTTTTGATCCTGCTTTTAAGCGGCATTTCTTTAAGCAGTTGCAGTCAGCAACCAGTCAAAAAAACTATTCCAACTGATCCGGTAGCCAAAGATTGGAACCAAACCATTCCTGGTAGTTTTAGCGGGCAATCAAAAACAGTATTTGATAGCACGCAGCTAACTTCTTTTATCAGGCATTATCCTGAATTTAAAAGTTATGCTGATGAGATTACCAGTTTTTATAGAAAAAGAAATTATGCTTACGCGTGGTTTGATAAAGGTTTGCTGATAGAGCAGGCCGGAAATTTGTCAAACCGGATATCAAACTTAAAGAGTGAGGGCGTTTATAAAGTTTTGCCTTATCAAAATGTTCTTGATTCGCTAATTTATAGCATCAACACTGATAAAAAACAGTCCAACATTGCGCTTGAACTAATGCTGACTTCGCAATACTTTGTTTTTTCAAAACTTGCCTGGCAGGGAATGAATAACGCGGTAAGTAAATCTGTAAATTGGTTTGTGCCGAGAAAAAAAGTTGATTACAACCAATATCTTGACAGCCTTTTAAAAACTCCGGCTAAATTAACTGCTGATGAACCGGTTTACCGTCAGTATGAATTATTAAAAAACTATTTGAGAAAATACCGGAAGCTGGATTCTCTGGAAAAATGGCAGCCTATTATCCTTGAAAATAAATCTTTTAAACCCGGAGATTCTTCTGCAACGATAGCCTTAATTAAAAAACGCTTATATCAGCTGGAAGATTATCATGGTGATGCTTCAAACCGTTTATTTAACAGCGAACTTACAACTGCTGTGAAACATTTCCAGCAGCGGCACGGACTCGCAATTACTGGTTTGCTCAATAATGCAACCCTGACTGAATTGAATGTGCCGTTAAAAAGCCGCATTAAGCAAATCCTGGTAAATATGGAACGGAGCCGATGGTTGCCGGTAAGTTTAAAGGACGATTATCTGGCAGTAAATATTCCTGAATTTAAATTACATGTTTATCATGCGGATAGTTTGCTGTGGAGCTGTGATGTGGTAGTTGGCCAGACGGTACATCAAACTACTATATTTTATGGCGAAGTGAAATACGTTGTTTTTAGCCCTTACTGGAATATACCTCCGGGCATTTTAAGGAATGAAATTATCCCGGGGATGAAAAAAAATTCAAATTATATTGCTGCCCATAATATGGAGATTACCGGTTATAACAATGGTTTGCCCATTGTCAGGCAGAAACCGGGCCCTGAAAACTCGTTGGGTTTGGTTAAATTTCTGTTTCCAAACAGTTACAATATTTATCTGCATGATACACCTTCCAAATCTTTGTTCGGCGAATCTTCCCGTGCTTTTAGTCACGGCTGTATCCGGATAAAAGAGCCGGTAAAACTGGCAGGGTTCCTACTTCAAAAGAATTCAAATTGGAACGCTGATAAAATAAGGCGTGCCATGCATTCTGGCAAAGAGCAATATGTAAATTTAAAAGATAAGGTTCCTGTTTTTATCGCCTATTTTACGGCATTTACAGACCGCAACAATACACTTAATTTCAGGAAAGATATTTATAACCGGGACGGGCAGCTTGCTTCGATGATTATCTCCGGGAAGGGCGAGTATTAAGCGTATCGTAATTACAATTGATCAGTACGGCAAAGCATCAGGTTTTGATAAAAAACTTGTACCCTTGGCTTCGCTGGACAATGTATTGCAGGCTTTTAATAAATCCCGTTCTATTGTTTTTCTATCTGCTTCTAAAGGAACAGCCAGATAACACACAGAATTTGTAGCATTTTGATCTATACAATGCTTCTTTTGCTGATCATAAAGTTTGTTTGGTATCGTTTCGGCACTACCTATAAAACAAATATTGTGCTCATATTTAAAGGTAGAACTGTTTAAACTTCTTTTAGTAAAAATGTAAACACCGCTTTCTCGATAGCATTCCTCGTTAAGCGGATAAACATTGAAAGAATAGATTTTTTTAGAATCACCTTTAAATTCTATAACGGCTACTATGGCTGACATGGGATCAATTTTTAAAAATTGGAAACTGACTGGAAAGGATCGGGATAAACCAGTAATGGCATGTGCAGGTGTGCTGCCATTCTTTGTGTGTGGCTATGATTGAAAAGCTTTTCCAAAAAGCTATTTTCCCGGTGTACCATTACTAATATATCAAACAAATGATGATCAATAAGCCAATTTAAAGCACTTTGGATATTGCCTTTCTGAAGGTTATCGTAACGGATGCGGGGATAGTTGATTTTTTCAGAAACAATAGCCAGAAATTTTTTAACCAACTGCCCTGAATTACTATCAACTGATTCATCTTCACAAATATGGGCAAGCATAATCTCGGCACCGCTTGGTTTGGCAAATCCAGTTAGTGATTGAATTACTTCGAGATCAGAACCGGTCATATCGGTAGCAAACACAATTTTGTCAATCGTTTTATAAGTATAATTTTCGGGGATAATTAACACAGGGAACGAAATACTGTCTATAATCTCCCGCATGTGATTACCCATTACTAAAGCTGACATCCCTTTTTTATGACTTCCAATTACCAAAAGCATAATCTCCGGGTCTGCTAATAACCAGCTCAAATGAGGTGATAAATCTCCTTTATGGGATTTACAGACAATGGACGGTTTAAAAATATCGGAAGATAATCCTGATAATTCATCTTCCAGTCTTGCAGCTAATAACGCGAGTGCTAATTCGCTGTCATTTTGCAGTTCATCAAAACTCTCAACCGGCCATACACTCGGTACGCCGATTTCTTGTTTTGATGGTGATAAAAACGTGTTGTATAAAATAATATTGACATGAAGCTGCTGAGCCAGGTGTAGCGCATATTTAGCAGCATTTTCTGCTTCCGTTGAAAAATCTGTCAGTACAGCTATCGTTTTCATTTGCTCAATTTTAAGTTTTTGTTGTTTATAGATTGCCGATATAAAGTTGCCTTAAAAACGATAATGAAACCGTGAGCGCAATCATCTTAAATAATGATTTTAATCACAAAAAATTGGAAATTTAGAGCCTGTATAAATTTATATCGGAAAAATTCTATGGTGCTTCTTTTATGCCCTGTAAATTTTGTATTGGAATTTTATAACGATAAAAGAAGTATTGGGGTTTAATGTTTTTTATACGATAAAAGAAGAATAGGAAATAGATTGTATAAAATTTAAACAGGCTTTGAGCTTTGCACTGAAAAAACCGGTTTTATAATGTTACAGGAGATTCAGAACTGTCTTCATCCTCCAGGTTGTATTCTTCTTTCAGTACGTCAAGTTCCTCTTCAGTCAGCTTTTCAATCCCGAGCCTTTTGTTATTACCCTTTTCCAAAGCAAAAATTATTTCGTCCAATTTGAGCTGAGTAGCTTTATCTGCTTTATTTTGTCCTTTCTGGATCAGAAATAGCATAACAAAAGTAATAATCGATGTCCCGGTGTTCAAAACCATTTGAGAACCCTCAGAATAATGTGCCAGGTAACCATAAATGCCCCAGACAACCATCAGGGCGGCAGCTGTCATAATTCCTGTAGTGCTACCGGTCCATTTGATCACGGCTGAAGTTACTTTACCCATATCTATAAGCATAAGCAAAGATATAATTTCTGCGGAAAACCTTATAATCTCATACTATATCGAGCCAATTGGACCGATGTCTATTGATTTAATAAATAAATTAACTTACTGATAATTAATATGCTCAAAGGAATAAATTATCGTTGTTGAAGTGGGCAGTAGTAAAAAGAAAAAGTTTAAAAGTTGCCTGAATTTCTATCGAAAAACTCAAATGCTTCTTTTATGCCTATAAATGTTGATCTTATATTTGATAAAATCTGAAAAAAGTATCGCACATTTCAGGATTTTAAGGTGATAAAAGAAGCATCTAAAATCTTAGCTGAAGTTTAGGTGTGATCTAACTACTATTAAAAATTTAAATTGCTGTTTCCCGATCTCTGTTTTCTACCAGCGCAGTAATATTGTGTGTAGTGCAAAGCAGGTATTCCACGGTTCCGCCGGAGTTAAGCAAAGGCTCGTAAACGGCCTGCCACCAGGTTGGCATCGTCTTTCCATTTTTATCTGTCAAATCATACCGCACAGAAGGTAGGCGCACAGTGGTTTTAGTCTGGATTGCTGTGGTCAGGCAATCATAAATTTGGAGGGCGCCTTCCTCATTGATATTGTTCCACGAATGGATCTCAGCCATACTTTCGCCAATAAGTTCCCGGCCCTGGGTTTGGCTGATTTCCACGAAATGGTTGTTGTATGCAACAATCTCAAACCGTGGGCTTTGTGCTTTGATGATGACGCGGGGTTCATCCAGTTTATCACAAACTTGCTGAAGAAAAACACTTGAGAACTGCTTTGTCATTGCGATAGATGGGTGAAGGTTATTTTAACTTTAGTTTAATTAAGCAGCTAAAAATAGTAATTTACAACAAAAAATTTGTCATAATTAATATTATAACTAAAAATAAATTAATTAAAAATGCTTTTTATTTAGAACTAATTAAGTAGAAATGTAATTTACTTGGTAAAAAAAGTAAATCCAGTTCTGTGTTAGTTGCTTATCGAACTTTAAAGTTTTTAAAAACTAAAATGAAGAAATTTCTGACTTTTGCCACCTCATTTTAAATAATAGGAGCAGAGTTATTTTTTAAGAAGGGTTTAGAAAACATCAATTATTGCTATTGCCACCCTTTTTTAAATAAGAAAGCCTAACTATTGATTTCTCAAGCAGTTAGGCTTTGTAGCAGTCGGGATGGCAGGATTCGAACCTGCGGCCTCCACATCCCAAATGTGGCGCGATACCGGGCTACGCTACATCCCGATTGGGTTTGCAAAAGTAGAAATTTTATCAGCAATCCAAAATAAAAAACAAAATTTTCATTTGTAAATCGACTGTCTAAATAACAAATGTTTCATTATGAAGGAATTAAAACATAAAAAAAAATCGATAAAAGAAGCATCGGCTAAATGATTTCTGCTACTACAAAGGTGCTTCCGCCGGTAAAAATTAAATCTTCCGGTCCGGTATTTTCTTTGGCCGCAGCAAACGCTTCTTTTACACTGTCAAAATCATTACCGTTCAAACCAAAAACCGCTGCCTGCTGCTTCAAAATTTTAGCATCCAAACCCCGCGGAATATCCGGTTTGCAAAAATAATAAGTAGCTTCCTGAGGCAAGAGCGATAGGATTTTGCCAGAATCTTTATCAGCAACCATCCCCAAAACAAAATGCAGATGTTGGTAACTTGTATTGGCAATGTTGAGCAAAACTTCCGCAATCCCTTCTGCATTGTGGCCGGTATCGCATATTATCAACGGATTTCGACCCAAAATTTGCCACCTGCCGTTCAAACCTGTCAGCTGTTTTACCGATTTTAGGGCGGTAAAAACAGCATCCGTTTTTATCTCAAAACCTTGTTTCCGCAATTCATCCAAAGCCGATAAAACTGTTTTCAGGTTTTTAAGCTGATATAAACCGGTTAGGTCCAGCATGAAGCCAGAATAAAAACCAATATGCCGGGTATCGTTTTTAGAAAAAACCTGAACATTCAAAAAATTATTTAGCTTGTCATTTTCCTGATTTGGGTCGATGCGGACATCCCATTCTTCGGAAGCAAAACGGATTGGTGCATTTTCCTGCTTTGCTTTTACCGTAAAAATTTCAGCAACTTCAGGTTGATATTCACCAATTATGACAGGTGTTTTTGGTTTGATGATACCGGCTTTTTCCGAAGCAATTTCTTGTAAAGAATTCCCCAGCAAATTCATGTGGTCCCAGCCAATATTGGTGATGACAGAAAGCAAGGGCGAAATCACGTTGGTAGAATCGAGCCTGCCGCCCAAACCAACCTCGATTACGGCAATATCCACTTTTTCTCTGGCGAAATAATCAAAAGCCATTGCCACGGTCATTTCAAAAAAAGACGGCTGGATAACGTCTATATTTTCCTGTTGATCGGCTACAAAATCAACCACTTCTTTTTCAGGAATCATCTCGCCATTAATGCGGATCCGTTCGCGGAAATCTTTGAGGTGAGGAGAGGTGTACAAGCCGGTTTTATAACCAGCCGATTGCAAAACCGCCGCCAGCATGTGCGAAGTAGAGCCTTTACCGTTGGTGCCGCCCACGTGGATGGTTTTAAACTGATGCTGCGGATTGCCTAAATTTTCGCACAGCATCAAAGTATTCGTTAAATCCTTTTTGAAAGCAGAAGCACCATCACGCGTAAACATCGGCAATTGCCCGTACAAATAATCAAGTGTTTGCTGATAGGTCATGTTGTTTGGGTTGCAAGTTTCCTGTTGTCTGTTCCTGGTTCCTATTGCAGATTAAAGCAAAGTAATTTAATGAATTTAGATTTTTATGCCGATGAAAGAAGCATCTTATCAATGTGTTTTATGCTGAAAACCGAAAGCTGATTGCTAAAATCCTACTGTACTTTAAACACGAAAACAACTGTCCCGATCTGTGTTTCCGGCGCATTTTCGACAGCATTTAATTTGATGCCCAGCACTGCGTTTTCACATTTTTGCAATAGTTCACTATCGCTGATGGTTGTTCCGCGGGCACCGGCACGCGCATAAACCACATTGCCGCTTTTATCCACGCGGATATCAACCACAATTTTTCCGGCACGGTGGTTATCGTCGGTCACGTGCGGCTTGGTCAGGAAACTGCGCTGTGTCATGTTCAGGTTCCCGCCATTTCCAGAACCTGTACCGTTGTAATTATTAGTCAGCGTGCTTCCGGTTACTTTGCCTTGGTTGCCGGGCTTATTTCCGGTTCCGTCGCCTTCGCCAGTTCCATCATTTTTTTTGCCTTTGTACAAAGCATTTTGATTGACTTGCGGCTTTGTTTCTTTTACATCGGTTTTTGTGGCAACGGTATTGCTTGGCTTTTTACTATTCGGTGCCACTTCCGGCGCGTCTTCCGTAGTTTGGGTAACTACTTTTTTATCGCTGTTATCGGCACTTACTTTCTCGGTTGGCTTGGCTTCCGGTTTGATTTTATCCGGTTTACTTTTGTTGGCTTTTTCGGCAACAGATGGCTCTTCTGTACTCATAAAATCCTTGCCCATTCCTTCATCCGTAGTACCGTAATTCACCAAAATCCCGCCGGTGCCTTCTTCCTGTTTGGGCGGCATCGGAAAAACCATAAAATACGTCAGCAGCAAAAATAAACCCAGCACAATCCCGGTCAGCAAAAAAGCTTTTGGATAATTATTTTCTTCCTGCCGCTGTATCATTATTTTGGTTCTGTAGCGAGTACAAGTTTAATGTTCAGTTTCTGCGCCGTATCCATCACCTGCACTACATCCTGGATGGCTACGGTTTTATCCACGTACAAAACTATCGTCAGTTCCGTTGCAATTTTGGTATACGATTGAAGTGTCGCAGCCAGATCCGCAACCGGAACTTCCTTTTTATCAACATAATACCGAAGGTCTTTGGTGATGGAAACCGTAATTGTTTTTTTAGAAACCGCTTGTCCCGATGAAGATTTCGGCAGCAGCAACTTAATCACATTCGGATTGGTCACGGTAGAAGCAATCAGGAAAAACAGCAGCAAAAAGAACATAATGTCGTTCATTGCCGAAGTATTCACCTCTGCCGAAGCGCGCAGGTTTTTTTTTCTTAAATTCATTTGCTGGGTTCTTCTAACAAATCAATAAAATCGATGGAATCGGTTTCTAATTTCAAAGTTACTTTTTCAAGCATCATTTGTAAAATATTGTACAAAACGTAAGCAACAATCCCAACCAGCAACCCGGCGGCAGAAGTAACCATTTTGACGTATAGTCCGCCGGAAATCACGCCCATGCTGATGTTGTCCGTTTGAGAAATATCATAGAAAATTTTAATTACGCCGGCAATCGTTCCCAAAAAACCAAACATCGGTGCAATACCAGCTACAATTCCCAAAATACCGATATTTTTTTCCAAACGGGAAATTTCCAACCGGCCGGTATTTTCAATAGCACTTTCAATATCCTGGATCGGGCGGCCAATCCGCAGCAAACCTTTGTGCAGCATGCGGCCAAGCGGCGAATTGCTGTTGCGGCAAATGGCCAGGGCAGAATCCAGTTTGCCGGAACTTACGTTGGCTTTTACCTGCGATAACAGGCTGGCTTCGTTCAATCCGGCTTTCCTGATCGTAAAAAAACGTTCAAAGAAGACAACCAAGCCTAAAATTGCCAGGATTGCAATCGGCAGCATCACCCAGCCGCCTTTAATCAGCAAATCGCCAAAACGGAGTTCGTGAGGTTGTGCAGCACCAGCTTGTACGGCGCGGTTTAAAGTATCTACAGCTCGGCTGGCTGTATCGGCAGTGGCCTGAAAAAATAATAACATCATTTTAAATAGTGTTGTATATAAGCTTCTGAATGAACGTCTCTTGCACGTAGTTTTTCCAACGCAACCAATGCGGAGGCTTTATCGGGGTAAGAACCAAAAGTGATCAGCACCTGTTTTCCGGAGGTATTGCCCAGGATTTTGGCGTGGCGCATACCTTTCGATTTCAGTTGCGCTAAAAAAGTTTTTGCCCCTTTTAGTGTCTTAAAAGAAGCACCGATTACTTCATACGGTGATTTGGCCACCATATCCGGATCAGCTGTTTTTACCGTATCAATTTTGGTTTTTGGCGGAAAAGGAACAATGGTTTTTGCCAAAATTGCAGGTGTATCGGCAGCAACTTTCGCCATCGTATCTTTAATTGTTTCCTTTTTAATAGTTGCCGCAACAATTTTTGAAGTATCAGCAGCCGGAACTTTTGCAGCAATTACCGTCGGTTGTTTTTGTGGGGATAATCCCTTAAATATATTCGGATAATTAAAATACAAAGCATAAAAACCCAAACAGCAAACTGCCAGCAGTAAAATTGTGGCTATCCAAAAACTGGTATTCGTTTTGAGTTTCGGTTCCGCTTGCGGCAAATTTGCAGAAAAATCTTTGTAAAATTTTGCTACATCATCTTGTTTTGGTAATGCTTCTTTATCAGCTGTAATTTCGTTTTTTTCCGTTAGCTGTTCTTTTTTCAAGCTTGATAAACGGACCGGCGGCAAACCAAAATTTTCCTCATTAAAAGAAGCATCCGGGTTTTGCCCCGCAAAAAACAATGCTTCTTTTACAGGTATATTTTTAGTGTTGGCTTCCTTTTTAAGCTGGTCAACAAATTTTTCAATAAAATATCCGGCTGCCTGCTGCGAAATATTTTTCTGCCCACTGATATATTTCTCCAGCTTGTCATCATTTTTTTCTACTGCAAAAAACTCAATACTGTTTTTAGGGGGATAAAATGTATGTTGTGTTTTGTCATAACCAACAGTGGTTTTTCGGATGGAAAAAGTACCCAAACCCGGCACAAAAATGTGCTGCCCCTGGCCAAGCAGTTCTTTTATAAAAGCTGCTACGTCCATCCGGTTAAAAATAAAGGTGAATTTAAAAACATCAACATCCGCTTAAAAGCCTACGCTTAAACCGCCAAAGATATTAAATCCGTTTGCAGGATAATAAAGATATGTTTGGTACCTGGTGTTAAGCAGATTGTTCGCCTGCGCAAAAACAGAAATCCGTTTGGAAATCTTGTAATCTATGCCGCCGCTCAAATCAGCAAAAGAGGGCAATGTAATTACGCTAAAAGCCGTTGCTGTGGTTTGAATCCGGTCTTTAGTTTCCCCGCGGATCAGCAATGTTCCGTTTATCGTTATCTTTTTGTTGATATGGAAATTTGTTCCGGCAGTCAGTTTGGCTGTTGGCAAATTCCATGCTTTGGCTTCCGTGGCCAATTTATATTTACGGTATTCAAATCTGCCATAAATATCTACCGTTTCCGAAACCTTATAATCTAAATCGCCATTAAAACCAGTTACTGTTGATTTCCCGCCATCATAAATCATGATAAATTTATTTTGTCCTCTGCTGAAGTTAAAATTATTAACAAATAGCGGCAAACCAGTAATACTTTGGCGGATGAAAGCTGCTTTAAAACCCAAGCCCGGCGCGATCGTTCCCTTCAAACCGGCACTAATCGTTAGGCGATCAATGGAATTTCGGATGTCAATATTCTCACCCAGAAACGGATTGGTTTCAGTTAGGTTTTTCAACAGCGTTTTATCAATATCGCCACGCAGTTCAGCAAAAATCCGTACATATTTCGGCACCACCTGAAACTCGATTTTCGCAGCCGGAAATAAACGCAAACTACTTTTCGTACCAAATTCCGAAACTAAGTTTACACCAGCATCAATTTTGTAATTTTCGCCCTGCAACTTTATGTAAGGATTTGCACGGATAATATTATTGCTGACACTGTACAAACTATCTTTCGTGCTTCCGGCATCCAGCGAAGCATTCAAACCGGCATAAAACTGCTTAATGGTTTGGTTGAGCGATACATCGATCAGGATATTATTTTCTTTAGCCTGATAAGCATTGTTGAAATAATAACCACTGATTTTTGCCGCATAAACGAAGTCATTCTCAGTGTCTTTAAAATTTTTGGCTATCTCTGCTTCACCAGAAACAGTGTTGAAATGCTGCCGACCGGGGATTAATTTCGTAGGCGGATGATCCTGATCAAAACCATAAAAATAATTGTTGCGGCGCGCGTAGTTGATGCGGCCGCTCACGCTGTTGTTGTCGCCAACGCTTTTGCCAAAAACACCAATTTCCTGTCGGCTTGATTTCTGATCGGGCAAACTCCCTTTTTGCGAAAAATGCTTCGCATAACCGCCAACCTGCAAAGCCGGGTCTCGGCCATTGTTGATAAATACTTCGCCAAAAGTGGTACTCAGATTACCAATTCCGGCTTTAGCGTAGTTATTATACAACGTATCGTTGGCCGTTTTCGGGATTCGCATGGCTTCCAGCGGCTGGATGCCGGCGTTGCTGTTCAGGCGTTTATCCAGCAAATTATTGTAGGAAAAAGCTGGCTTCACATCCTGTTTATCGTCCAAATTCGGGTTTCTGCGGATTTTTACTGCATCGGCCAAAACCGGTTTATAAATGCTGGTCACCACAATTTCTTCGTTCAAATTTTGCGGTTCCGCTTTTTTCGCAGGTACATTTCCTTTTTTGGTGGTATCTGCGGATGCTGTTTTTACCGTACTTTTTTTAGTGTTGGCAGCTTTATTTGGTGCTTTTGTTTTTGCAGGAACAGTAGTTTTGGCAACTGTCTTTTTTGCTTTGACAGCTGCTTTTTTCTGAACCGGTTTTTGCTGAGAAAACGCAGGAAGCGCAGGAAGCATCAGTCCGAAAAACAAAAAGGCGAGGATCGTATTTAACTTCATTGCTTAGTTCTCTTTCTTGGTATTGGTTTGGTTCAATTGATCTAATTTTGCTTTGGC
>JAABUT010000449.1_pt1 | contig 67562 bp, 53 predicted proteins | sample 5559281 | NCBI WGS metagenome assembly JAABUT01 (sample SAMN10711880, study PRJNA513359) | rock metagenome | isolation source: Antarctica rocks | place: Antarctica: Victoria Land, Ricker Hills nord | collected 2016-01-04 | reverse complement strand
GGGCAGGTGTGTGTGAGGTGAAGAGGGTGGTTTGCTGTGGGGTGAGGACTCTCTGGGGTTCTGCGATTCTTCCCTTTTTCTTATGATTTCTTTTTTCTTTACTGCTTTTCTCATAGTTTTTTACTTCCCCCCCCCCCCCCTTGTTTTCCTTTGTTTTTCTGGCTTGCTGTTTCCCAAAACCTGTTCACCTTGCTTCCTATCTTTTTTTCAAATCTTCTCCCCTACTCCTCCCAGCCACGCCGTCCCCACGCCCTTCATAAATCTAGCTTTTGCTCAAGTAAGTATCGTTGCGCTTCATGGCTTTTTGAATCAAAAAAGCGTCAATACGATATGTCCACACGCTGTTTAAAAATAGGTCTTGGTTTTTGACATGTTTGTTAGTCACGAAGAGAGCCCTTGAGCACAGCACAGCTCAGCTCAAAGTTATACTGTATATAGGAATTCGTTGACCGGGGTTAAACCCTCGACACAGCCAATACCCAAAGCCCTACGGAATACAACCACCCTACATCCATCCGCCATCACACCACACAACCCCATTCCCCTTCATGCCACCTCCTCCTCCTCCTCCTCCTCCTCCTCCTCCTCCTCCTCCTCCTCCTCCTCCTCCTCCTCCTCCTCCTCCTCCTCCTTTTCCTGCCGTTCCCTTGCTCCCTCCCCCGCCTCTCCAGGGGCCCACTTGTCTCTTTTATCTCTCTTCGCTTTTGCTTACGACATCATTCCTTTTAGTTGTGATACGGAAGCGTTCTTGGTTTGGGCTTGAGTTAAAGGGCGGCTGTGGCTGTTTGGGAATTTGCATGGAAAGGAGATGAGGGTAGTTGTGTGGTGGAGATAAAGCTGTGGATGTTTCAGGTATGGTTTCTAATGATATGCTCGCTTGAAGGACAGGATAAACAGGGATACTGTACACAAATCTACAGACACCGTAGGAACACGGTACAACTCCGCATTAGCCCATACCCACCAACCGAAGGAAATAGGTAGCATCTCCCACAGACCCCTAATTTCCCCTAACTCTCACGCCCCCTTCTCCCATCCCAACCCCCCTCCTCCTCCTCCCCTCCGTCACCGCCAAAAGACACCTCCCCACCGCCTCCAAATCCCCCAACAACCCCACATGCCCTCTCTCAGTCCTAATCCTCCCACCCCTAACACACCTATACCCCTCTGGCAACATAGCCGCTTTCGCAAGACATACGCCATCGCCGCTCGCAAAGGCCAGATCATCGTATGCGTCGCTGTGCTTGATGGCTTCGCGGCTGGCGACGCGCGCGGCGACGACGGTGGGGACGGAGGTGCTATAGAGGACTGCGAAAGGGGGATAGAGGTTTTGGGAGGCTTGGGCCGGGTTGAAGGCGAGGGCGGCCTTGAAGGCGAGGGTCTCGGAGAGGGTGCGTTGAAGGTAGTTGAGAGCGGCGGGCAGGGTAATAGTGGATTGGGTTGAGGAGGGGTTGGAAGGGTGCGGGTTGTAGTGGGTGTTGGGCTGGGGTTCCAGGGCGTTGGCGGTTGGGTTGGCGAGGTCGTTGAGTTTTGTGGCGACGGTATTGAAGGCGTTGGTGAGGGTTTGGCTGGAGTCGTTGAAATGGTCTCGGGAGGAGGAGATGGAGGTGGATGCTTTACGGCCTGGGAGGGGAAGGGACGTGAGGGACTCGGAAACAGAGCCTAGAATGCCTTTCTTTTCAGGGTGGATGGGAGGTAGAGCGCGCGCAATACAGGGGGAGAAGGCGTTTTCTCTCCAATCTTCGACATTGAAAAAGTCGACGGGGTACTCCTCTTTTGTTTGCTTGTTGATGAAACACCTTCCATTATCTGGGAGTAAAAGGAAGGTCGTTCGGAATGAAAAGTTTACCTGTGCAGTAAGAACTTTTGAGCTAAGAAGCACCTCATCTCCATTACGAAGGGGGCCGAGGATATTTATACAGTGTTGTGGTACACCGGCATATACGACTCCAGCAAAAAGCTCGGGTCTTTGATTGACAGCGTGCCTTGTGATCAATCCACCCATACTATGTGCAATAACAGTTGCTCCCCTTTCACGTCGAGGGACGTCCGAAGCATTCGATGGTAGCGTCTCCAATATCTTGATTAGCCTCCTACTCAGGAGTGCCGGGCTCAGTCTCCAGTCATAGCCGTAATCATAGACTCTCAATCTCCCCTCTTGGGCATTCTTGCAATTCCGAAGGCGTTTGATTAACCGTCGGCCCATATCTACCGGCCCAATATGACTTAACATCCCCGATGCAATGATGTGGTCTTGCATATTTTCTTCGTCCTCAGGTTCCAGACCAACTTCGAGGTTTACTTTCCTGATGTTGAGACCAACCTTGATCGGCACCCACTGTTGGTTATGTGGGGGCTTTGCCGATCGCAGCACTGAGCCTCGATATCCGCCCATGATGATGATATCGCCAGTCAATTGCTCCAGGGCTTGGTCCAGATTTGATTGCTCGCACTTGTTTGTCGTTCGATCTTGTCTGGAACTATCGATATTTGAGAATTTCTGAAGATTTGCTACTGCTGGGTCTACATCCCGCACAGGGGAGAAGCCATTGGCACTTCCATTACGGCCATGCGTAGGCTGCTTGGCGTCACTATTTGCCCTACTTCTCATAAACTCAGGACGGAAGCCATGGAAGTTGATGTTTGGTAGGCTCAGTAAGCTAGGGATCTTAATACTAGAATCCTGCAGGCTATCTACCACCGCCTTGAACCTGCTGTTGACCTGATCTTGCACGTTTTCCCATCTGTTATCGTCTCCTAACGAAGTCGTTGTGGAGGTGACACGCCGCAACAGTACAGACTGGTCAGAGGTAGACCTCCGTAATACATGGTCTTGTGGAGACCGAAGTGTAGTTAGACGTCCACTACCCGCGGTGTTTTGAGATGACGCACGAGGAACCTCTTGACGGGCATGAGTATTCTGCGGAGCTGTTTGAGCGTTAGACTTAGGGTTCTTGGGTGGACTTCGCCGCCGCCCTCGTTCTAAAGTGCGTGGCTGGCGCTTTTCAGATTGGTTGTTGTTGTTATTGCATGTAGACGGTGGAACAGAGATGGTGTGTGCTCGCTTTTGTCTAGCCGCAGCCTTCCGTTGTGGCGATTGCTCCTTGGCACCACCAAGTATCGATGATATACTCGGTATTGAAAAGTTTGCCAAGCTTGATGTCCTCGGGAGAGTCGGGAGACTAAAGCCGGAGAAGTAGCGTCTGACGTTGAGGTCCGAAAGCATGCCACTTGGCCCAGAAGGTATCCAAGTCTTCCGGATTAGGCGATGTTGATCCTCCAATCCGTGCTTCTCGAACATCCGGGGCGTCGCTCTCCATGGCGATGGAAGGCTTTGATCTGTTGGAGAAGACTCTTGCACTTCCGGTATTTGATGTGTCTGATCTTGCGAGGTCATATAGTCCTCACTAGGGCCTTCTTCTCCAGTCCCATCAAACATCCCGCCCCCGTTCCTTTCCATTGCAGAAGCCTTCTCTGCGGCCGGAGTCCTGGGAGACATAAGTCTCGTCTGTTCTCTGCTGATACTGACTCCCACCACCGCATGGGCGTCCTCCTCCGGAAGCGTCGTATCTGCCCGCGAGTCCTCTTGATCGGATTCGCCATAGTCTGAGGGGACAATTGATTGGAACTGTGGCCTTGGGATATCCAGTCGTAATGGTCTGCTTTGCACAGGCTCGAAAGGCATCGCCGTAGGATTACTTCGGACCTGAGACGTCATGGTCATGATATCATCCGTCGTTTTGTTGCATTTATATGAGTGTTCGATAGACAGTTGGTTGCTGTAAAATCGCATTGACTGTCACGAGTAGGTTTGAAGGTGATGCGTGTGATTCGAGAAATGCGAAAGGGTATTCACTGAACTGGATAACAGTCAGCGTGGTACTTCAGATACGGCATACAAGCCAACAAACGGCAAGCATGGCTCCGCCCTGTGCCGTAGTCCCGGTCTCAGTTCCATCCTTCTGCCACAGCTACGGATCCTTCGAGAATAGCCACATAATCGAGGTCGGATGCTCCTGAGATGTGTGAGTAGCGGCATTGAGCCATCGATTGTGATCAACTACGCACATGGTCAGTCCTGCAAAATCCGGGGAAGCGATGTGTTTGCCAAGCGGCAACGTCAGCCCGCAATGCGAACCGTATACAGTCTAGCTTGATCTACATACGATACGATAAGACAGTGAGGCTTAAAGGTGGAAAGCATATGAGAGACTTGAGAAGATACATGTCGATTTTGAGGTGCTGTACATTATCGTGCCAAAAGTGAGACACCACAGGTTCGCAGATACGTTTAGATCAGCGGAGTTTCATTCTTTCAGCGCATTCCGATAACAAAAACACTTCGAGCTGAAATTCCTTTGAATTATATATATATTGATCACTATCAAGCGCTGATTCCGTCCAAATTAGTCCTGCTAACCCTCAGGGCGGTAGAGACAAAGTAAAGGTACAGAGACCAAAATAACAACGATGACGCTGGCGCTGGAAATGCACAGGTATCTATCTAAACCAATATAGCTACTTTCCAGTAAGTCCAACCCAAGTAGTACCGCTAATAATCATGACAATTGTGCCTAAATGAGAAATGTAAATTCAATATCGACTGACAAAAGAGCAATCTCTGTCACTGATACTGATGTGACTTATGAGCCAGCGGAGAGCTAGGCGGTGGGAAAGCTGCTCTTGCCGGCTCTCGTACCCGCCCGCCTCGTACATTCGGGGTGGTACCTGTGCAAAACACGCACAGGTACACCTCTGGGAGTTTGTTACGGTTGAGACCAATGCATCTGACATGCAGCCACTTCTTGCAAGACTCACTACTCGCTGATTAGCACTTCGGCCCGTGTTCTTGGGTAACATCAATTACCATAAGATCATGAGCTCGTCATCCGCATCTGTAACATGACAGACACAACGGGTACTGTCACTTGTTCGTGCGGTGCTTGGAGTTGCAAAGTCAGGGTCAGTAATTGTAGTCGGTGATATGTTCATATAAGTGTTTTGGCCTGTTCCATAACCTCCAGTAGGGTATGGATGTACTTGGCTTCCATAAGTAGGATAAGCATGGTATTGCGGAGCCATACGTCTGCCTGATCCAGATCGCTGCAATTGCTTTGTGGACTTATTCTGAGACCGTTTTTGTATGACCTTTTTCAACTCGGACTGTGCATCCCCTTTACCGTCGTCAAAATTCCTCGCCACCTCAGCATCACTGTCCATATCATGGTCAACACCATTGAGATGATCAGACACTGTTGCGGATGAAGGAGTGAGATCGAACTGGTTGGTATTTGATTGAATGTGGGTATCTAGGGGCAAGGCAAAGTCTGATATCACCCGCCCTTTCGAGAAATCACGGCCCGGCAAGCTGTTTGAAGTATTGCTTGACGTAAAGGTAGAGGCATAAGAGGACTTCTGGGGGTGCGTCTTCGGATCGGTGACGAAACGTCCCAGTCTTGGCTGTTTGGGCTTCTGGGTTGGGAAATTGAAAGACTGGGCTTGGCTAATGGTCATCCCAGCATCATCCTCATCAGAAGCACTTTCATTATCTTCCGATGTACTGTCAATGTCCATCTGATGCTCGGATACTGGTTCGCCATCTTCGTCTACGAACTTAGTTTCGGTCTTAGCTCTCCCGTTCGCATCAATGGTGAAAGTGAGTGCAGATCTCCTCCGAGGTTGCCGGGCACTGCTATGACGTTGTGTTTGGCTCTTGCTTCGCGGTTTCGTAGGGGAAGATCTTCGGTGAAGGTGGCTCTCTGGTGGTCCAGAAAGAAATCGAGTCTTCCTTGCTCGGTTGTCCATTGGTAGGTCGATATCGTCTCTAATTATCTGCTCGCTGCCGCTCGACTCGCTCTTGCCATCACGTAACGCTTTCAAGGCTGCCTTTACCGCAGGTGAGTCGGCTTCTGGCCCCCGTCGCCTCTTAGGTCTTCGAGTAGACTCCATCTTCTTTTCGAGCTCGGCATCTCGAATCTGATGTGCATATGGTTGAAGATTTTCACCTTTACTTACCTGAAGCTGAGGCAGATCTGACTGCTTCGATGACTGACCAGGCGAGCTGAAGAGTAAGCTTGGGTTGACGGCATTGGCAAGAGTAGTCATGGTCCCAGTCCTACCAGAAGTAGATATGAAGCTTGTCTCGTGGGCGGAAGTCATGGTCGTTGACAATGGAAGTCCCATTACATCAACCGTGCTGGTACCAAGACCATTATTTGATGCATGGGGCCCAGCTGTGTGGTCAAATGTTGATACAAAGGGATCCAGTGTTTTCTGAATTCCCATCCCAAAGCCAAACGCATCATCAGTCGAGAAATCAATGTTCATATCCGCGGTATTCTCATCAGGGTCCCAGAAAAGTTTGTGCTGAGGATAGACAGGGGCAGTCGCAGGGCCAGTGATTGAGAAATCGGCAAATACTTCCGGGGAAAATTGTAGTCCAGGAAATAAATTCGGCGAGGTTTCGGCCTGAGACGTCGAGGTGCCAACATTGTCTTGTTTTGAGAAGTTGGGTGAAGACAGTCGTTTTCCTTTGGCAGCAGACTCCTTTACCAGCTTTGCTACTTGAGCTTGCTGAGCTTTCCGCCTTGACGCCGAAGTAGTCGTTGGAGGGGGTGTTTGCATCGAGCCTGCAGAACGCATGGCTGCACCAATTCCTTGGTCTAAGCTGGTATCAAGCTTGAGTGTTGGCTCAGAAGTACGGTGGCGTACTCTTTTGGCGCACGGGGAAGGAGGAATGGGAGACGACGATAGTTGACGAGCCGGCTCTACCGGGGGTAATGGCAGGTTTGGATTAGGCGAGAGATGGTATACATGAGAGGCAATTTGTGCTTCGAGATTCCGAGCCGATAATGGTTGTTTCTCTGCTTGTGATAACGCCGGACTTTTCGTTGGCGTCTCATAAGTCAGACACTTGGGAGTCTTCAGAAAATCAGGGCTCGTAGCCCACGGATCTGTAGTATTCCAGGTCACACGAGGATCGTAGAAACTCGATTCTAGTTTGGGTGTTTGAAAGGGGCTTTGGGCAAAGGTTGCAGAAGTCGGAGTTTTGATTGGTGTCGGAGGTTCTCCGCTTGGATAGCTGAAGCTGTCGAGTGGAAGATGTCAGCATAGTGCATTCGGCTTCGAAGAGTCTAGAAAGATGTATGGCTCAAAGCTGGAAGATATTGCATTGAGCTGGTAAATGATGGTAGTGCTGAACAGCTTTAAGCTCGTAGGCAATAAACGATTCTCAACATGGCACAGAGTGGTTAATAAGGTCTCATACCTGTATACAGGCTCTTCCCAACTCATAGCCAATCACAGAGAGTGTATTATGTATAAGGCCCCACCCAACTATCGTGATGCTCAAGAGGGGTGGGCGTAGACTTTATGTAGACTATGGCAGGTATCCTTGCTCGACAAGTGGATCTATAGACTTGAGAATCTGTTTTCAAATCCAATAGTATTTTAACAGTTGCAGAGTGTTATGTCGGTTGGGCAAAGTGCAACTTCGAGTGGCTGACTTCGCAGCGTAGGGGAAAGAGTGTAGATACCGGTACTAGCAGTGATTCTTAGACGATGCACCAGCCAGTCGACGTTCGTAGTCAAAACTTGGAGAGCCAAAGCTTCTCATAAGATGGCAATCGAGGAGACTGGATTGTAACCAAGAGATCACTGGAACCTGTTCTCGAGATAAGCAATGGTTCCCCAAGCAGGCTTCCGCCCAGTAGTAGCACATACGGAAGGAGACACTGCACCGACAGTTCTCTCAATCACTTGTGATGGTACCAAGGGAAGAAAAAGCACAATAGCAGAGGTGGAAATCGAAGGATACCTCCTGCATGGAAGAGGAGTGGTCCTCGCAAAAAAGTGGTAGGCTAATCAGCATTCCTGGTAGAGTAGGCGGGAGCGCAGCGGCATGCAGGACCAGACCCTGGACCCAAGGTCTTTCGGCCTACCAGACCCGCTGGGGCACATCCATATTCTCCTTCAGCCCTTGAGTCGTATGAAGGGTTTCCAGAGCGAGTCCTGCAGCAAGGAATGGCTACGACGAGGGTTTGCGGAGTGAGAGGTTCACATTGTATTGCCTTATGGGGTACCTGGCTAGCGATTTCTTTCGATTTCTCGGTATTCTATCTAAGCGACATGCTCTACAAGCGAGGGCTGATTTCTATTTATTCCCCACACCATGATGAGCGTCTGCACGATCTCATGCATCCCTTCTCCTGACAGCCATTGTGATCCGTTACAGCTCTAGATAAAGCTCCAATCTTTAAGAAAAGAGGCCCCCCACAGTGGCAGTCAAATGCATCGACTGCTTTCCCCTCCTTCGGACCTTTAAGCTTTTCAGCTCGGAGTCATAACGGCAAAAGGACCAACAACCAATGACAGTCCCAGACTCCCAGGCTGCCTCTTCCCTGGTAGCATGGGGCGCCAAACCACACAACAGAAGTACCGCCAGGGTGGATGTGGCTATTCAATTTCCAAATTCAAGGATGCTCGTGGTTGATGGGCTTCGTCATTACCATCATTCAATTTTGGTGTATGGTCTACCGGCCGTTGAGGCACGGTGTTCAATTTCCTGAGCCATGGTAGACAAGACTGTGAAACGATGGGGATCCCAGCCTCAGCCCAGAAAATGATTTCAAACCTCTGTCAATTCAGCTATTACTGTGTAGACTTGTCGATGTCTTCAATCGGATGGAACTGATTCTCCGGCTGCCATATTCTAGTGGTAGTTGACTAGTAGGTTGTTCCAATTGGATAAACATCCCATATAACGGACAACTCAATATACACTATAATTAACGTTGACAATGTGTCAAATCAAAGTAATACAGTAGTATCTGACCACACTCACGGCAGTAGATTGACCACCCCAACGCCATGCTCTGAAGTGCACCAGACGTATGTTACCAAATAGCAAACCACCCAAAACATCGAGAGAAAACATACCGACCCCGATCAGTAGATCTCACTGCCGCTTCTTAGGCAAACCCTGCGCTCGCCTCTGCTTAATGTCGCCCTCTGCAAGCCATTTGCTCGCCTTGACCAGCTGCACTACGTTGAGGAACTGCTTCGCCGCCATGACTGGGAAACTCACGCCCGCAATCACCCAGGGCCAAAAGCTGTCCATCTTGTTCGCCCTGGCCAGCTCCATTGCCCACGCGCTTCCTGGCGCGGCGAACAGTGTTGACGCAGGATGGGTTGGCGACCCGGGTTGTGTGGAGGCGCCGGGGGAGTTGTTGGTGGGGAGGAGGGAGGGGGAAAGGATGGGGGAGGAGAAGGAAAGGAGGTAGAGGGCAATGAAGAAGAGTTCGTTGAAGGCGCAGAAAACGAAGAGAACGTTCTGAGAGATGTATGTAAGCTTCTTTCCATTCAGCAGCAGGTGTTGCACAAACCTTGTTGGTGTAGTAAAGATGCAATAGCCTACTCCTGCCCTGGTCCACCTTCTTATGGCTCTGCCCCGAACCCGCCATTGTTAACGTGGCATACATATGCATGTAATGGCTTGCCAAATCCAGACTGATCAAACCCTGGAACAGCAGAGCCCATCTGGGCCACGCTGAGCTCAGAAATACCAGCAGGCAAGCGGTGGTGCAGCGGTCGGTAACCATATCTAGCACCGCTCCGAATTGGGTTGATTGTTGGAAATAGCGGGCTGCAACACCGTCGAGAGCGTCCAGAAGACATGATACACTGTAAAGTAGGGAGCATGTCCGGGGGTGTAATGGCATGTAGTAGAGTGAGGCGATGGCGAGGAAGATACGTGCATAGCCTAGCAATCTGAATTGAATTTCTGATCACATGCAATGTTTTGGAGGCGTCATTGCTCACCAATTATATTGGGATAAAATATGAATATGTTTTCTGATGCTTCAGGCGTCCCTCTCTCATGATCCCGTGGATTTGCATGGCCGTTTAGACGTTGGGTGCTGGGCATGGCAGATTGCGTCTTCTGCTTTCTTGTCCGAACCCCATTCATCGTGCTGGGTGGATTCAGAACTGAGGTTCTCGTTGTCAATTGGGACGGAACCTGCGTTGGAGCGGATACTCGGGGTAATTGCTTTACAGTCCTTGAGCTCACGAGTCCAGGTTCCTATCGGAGTACGCTCAGCTCCGCGAGATACATCTATGTTATTGTAGAAGCAATCAAAGATCTAGATCTATGAGTTATGCTCAAGACTATCCGAGTGTTGGATAACTTACTGATGTTGTGGTTGCTCAGTTCTTAGCAGTGTTGAAGAGGTGGTCCGAGTGGAAATCTTGCAAAGATGAAGCGGAGATGACGGCAGCGATGGGAATACTTGATTTGTGGATTGCTGTGATTTGCTTCTGCTTTCGCCTTGAGTAGAAAGCTTCCGACTGGGCTTTTTTGCTAACTAACAAAATAGAAGCTCAAGGAGTGATTGTTGCAAAGTCAGCTGTTGTCGCTGCTCTCATGATTGCCTGGAGATATATTCTACGGAGACCACCGCCAGCTTAGCCGCAACTCATGGAGATGTAGAAACTTTAGCCGACTATATCGGCTAATATATCGATTGTCTGACTCTCAATTAATTTGACCTCGTTGGCTTCACTAAGGTACCTTATTCACTATAGTCTCGACTTACACAGGTGCATTAAGAACTTCCAGAATACAATGTCAGAGTATCCCCTGACCCATTGTATCTGAAATACATTGATGAATTTAACAAACTGACTATTTACCACCCATCCCCATCCTAAAATGGACGCCAAACCCCATGTGGAACCCTTATTTACATGAGTCTTTCGAACCGTCATATTTGAACATCCCGGGACAAGCATCACCTTCAGTTTCGTCTACTTCTCGGGTCTCCCGCCTCTGCCTTCCTCCACTCCCTCCCTTCCCTCGTGCCCATTCCTCCTCCACCACCCTCACTTCTCCTTTCCCAGCCACCCAGTCTCACAACAAGACACGTACAATTATCCCCCTCCTTGCTAACCTCTGTTGCAAAGCCGACAACATTTCTCGCACCCTGCTCCGGAGTCCTAGCTTCCTTGACAATATCAACGATCTCCTGGTCGCTAGCAGTTCCACTTACGCCATCGCTGACCAAGACAAGAAAGCTGTACTCAGCGGGGCTGAGCTCTACACGGCGTATCTCTGGTTCCGCAGATACACCCATGCGTTTGGAGGGCATGTCGCCGAAGGCACGGGTATTCGCTAAACCACTCATGCGTTCCTCGCCGAAGGAGTCGGTGACAAAGGTCAAGGCCGAGCGGCGGAGACGAGCTGCTTCGGAGGGTTGGGATGGATGATGGTCTGTCGTTAGGGGTATAGCGGCACCGGTGGAAGTCTGACACAGGAGGATGCGGGTGTCGCCAACATGAGCGGTCAGAAGCGTAGAAGGAGAGGAGGGGTGCCAGAAGGGAGTAGGGGTAGGAGTACTGATGAGGGCGACGGACCCGGTAGAGCCGCCAAGAAAGGGGCGTTTGCTTGTATGCGGTTGGGGGTGGGGAGACACCGATGAAGGGTGGATATCGGCGGCGTTGATGGGAGCGTCAGAGGCAACTGGATCAGAAGAAGCGGCTGAGAGACGGAGCTGGGCGGTTATGAAGGAAAGGTCGGCGGTAAGGAAGGCATGAGTAAGGACTGCAGTGATAGAAGGACCTGGTGGCAGGGAGAAACCTTCGGGTTGGCAGCGTCGGAAATAGCCACCCACGGTCTTACGCCAGCATTCCATGAGGGAGGTTTGTAGGATAGAGGCACGTTCTTGGGCGTTGGTAGGAGCTTTGTTTTTGCTAGATAGAAGTTTGTTCCCTGTACTCTTCTCTGGCGTCGTTCCAATGCCCTCCGACTGCATGGCAATCTCATTGATGTTCCGTTCCACCGCCGTTGAAATTGGCTTGAAGTCTTTCTCTGAAGCCTTATTCTTATCTATCTTTCCTGTAAGACTAGACTCTAGGCCATATTTCTGGGCCGACTCTTCTATATAAACATGTAGCTTCTCCGTCAGGAACTCACTACAGTCCACCCCTCCATGCCCGTCAAATACCCCAAAGTAGAATACCTGAGGGTCCCCACTTACCCCCTCCGCAGAAGTGCCTCCACCATCCCCAACTCCCTTCTCTTGCTGCTCTTTCTGCTTTCTCTGCCCCTCTCTATATGCTTGAAGCGGACTGCTAGCAGGGACTCTGCTGCTCGTCAAGTTTAGCGGCGCTCGTTTTGCGAAGGCCGGCAACTCAATCACTCCAGCTTGATAAGTATCTTCATTGTAGGGCCGTGTGCCACGAGATACAGAGACGCCGAAATGATGCTTTGCGCTGCGGATTGGGATGCGGACGACAGTCGTATCTCTCGCTACTCCCAAGAGCGGAGCGGGGGAAGGGCCTTGCGCCGAAGGAGAGTGGGGCTTCGAAGCCGAGCGAGGAAGCTGGTGATGAGGTCCGGAAGAGCGAGAGTCTGGGTGGAGCGAGGAAGAAGGTAGATGGGTCACGAAGTACTCATGAAAAGTACGACGACTGTTCGGGTTGGTATAGCTGATGTCTCTAATGCCTCTAGCATTCTGGAAGCACATATGACGAGCTGTGCTTGGGATCGAGCTAACCATGGCTGTTCCATGGTCAAATTATTCAGCTTGTCGTGTGAAATGCGTGGTTATCTTGGAGATGTCTGAGAGGGAGAGACGTGTTAATGACGGCGGATTAGGGCTAGAAATCCGGGAACATCTCATCCTACGAGGACAGGAACACCACCTTCACACTACATACAAATGTATCATCGTTACAGAGTCTTGTAACTATCTTGCAGAAAGGAACTCCGCACGGCATGAGACACTATCATGCATGTTTTTAATGGTGACAAGTGCACAGATTTGATGACCCACGACGTTTGTAGCTACCTAACTAAGAGGGTTGCTAACTACCTAGGTAAGAGGGTTGCCAAGTGAATTGCTAGCTAGTACATTGGAGCTGCTTTCTTTCTCGGGCCGAAGTATCCACTCGTGCCACTCCAAGGTAGCATACAGGAAGAGCAAGGTCGACAATCTATAGATTATTAGAGGAACTTTTACAGCAAATCAGCTGCGAACGGTGTGTAGGACCCTTCAGCAAATGAAACAATCAAACATCCAGCTCAGCAATGCCATCTCGAAGGCCGGCTTATCGTGAAGTTATGCTGTTAGGGATGTCGGGATACGGTGTTGGAAAACAAATCGCTTCTGGTGGGTACCGCTCGCAAACTCCGTTAAAGGTAAGCAGTAGTGGCAGATGCTGGCATTTGCGGGGAACTTTTGTGTAAGATCGAACTTTGTAGAGAGAGATCCTTATGCCGCTGTGCAGTATATCTCTGTTGCCATGTAGTGTTGCTATAATATGATAACTCCACAGCAGTGCCAACTAATGCCACGGAACTCCCATTTTCTAAGCAGATCGCGATAAACTGAAGAAGGTGAAGTAGATTTGCCATCGGCATTCAGGAAGACATCGATGGTGTTCGTGTAGAATGTTGCAAGGCAAAGAGTCCTGATTTCCGCAAGATGGTAGGCGAGTAGGTGTAAGAAGCGACAACGATGTCCACAAGACAGTAGGCGGAGGAGATGTGAGAAGCGGTGACGATGTCCACGATTTAGTAGGCGAAGGAAGTATAAGAAGCGGTGGTTGTGTGGTATGGTGACATATCGTATGTATTCGAGGCGTGATGCCCACTAGCAATCTCCATGAACGCCAATAAGCACCTGTATCTCCAGAGGCATGTGCCCATAAAACAGAAAGTCGTCAAATGCTGATGAAGAGTCGACCGAAGGAGGTTTCAAACTTTTAGAAAAGATATTCGAATAAGTCGGTGTGTGAAGGAGGGAACGGAGCATACATCCGATGGGTGGAGTAGTAAGGAGACGTCTAGCGTCGTAGCAGGACTTGTGCAAAGTGCACTGTTCGTGGCATGATAGCCTCGTCCATGTAATTCAACGCAAAGATGGTTGGTGTCATCCCAAGACGAACTCGTAAGTGCTGTTGCCTCAGGCTTACTGGATCCCCTGGAAACTGAACATCGTAGTTGATCATGGTCGTTGGATCGAAATAAGAGTTGTCGGCGATCGCAGGGAAGTCAATTGTCCAATTGAATGGCACGGAATACATCATCAATCCGATTCGATATGCCTCTGTGAATACGTGACTCAAGCTGTCGAAAGCGTCTTCTCTGTCGACTTCAGGTGCCAGCAAATCTGCAACATGGTCCCACGTAATGCTAGCTTTCGTACCAACCTGACGTTCAATCCATTGTTGGAAATGGGGTATCTTCCTCATCTCAACAAGAATATCAGCAGCCGCCTTGACTAAGCCTCGTTTCATCGAGACTTTTATGCCTGGCTTTATCGAGCCTCTGATCTGGCTCAACTTCTGATCGGACTCAGGTGTGTAGCCCTTGACAAGGGAAGAACGGAAGATGTCTCCGCAAACTGCATGATTTAGTAGTGAAGCGACCAGGTAGTATCTAGTATCGCCTGAACCGAGAAGACCTCGTACGGAAGCTGGAGGTGACAGTCGCTGCAGTTCGGATAGTAAGGGATCAGGCAGTGCGTTGTCACGGGTGTGGTTTGGTACATTCCCGAAATTGCGACAGAACGTAAGGGTAAGGTCGAAAAACTCGGAAAATTCTTCGATCCAATTGATTCGAGGCATCTCGTCACCTTGAACAACAAGAGCATTGCTCGGTCCTTGGGCGACTGAAGTGTTTTGATTTGCCACTGATATCTGAAGACTAGCGGTCTGAACCTGACTAGTGGCCTGAAGCTGTTGACCGGGCTGCATCCTCTGACTATGGTGTGAAGTCAAGGGTTGAACAGGTTGAGCCTTGTATACTGAAGTGGGTTGCTGACTATAGTGCGGTGCAGTGGTCTGAATAAGCTGAGGTTTGTATCCTGGAGCAGGTTGCTGTCCATGTCGTGAAGCAAGGGCCTGAACAGGTTGAGCATTGTACACTGGAGCTGACTGCTGACCATGTTGTAAGGTGGTGGCTTGCACAGTCTGAGGATTGAAGACCGGAGCAGGCTGCTGATAGCCCTGCTGTCTATTCTCGAGACCAAAAGCGGGTGCACCACGGTTTGGTGTACGATTTGCTTCCTTGGGTGCAGCGATCTGCTCGCTTTGCACCTTGATGGTGCGTGCTTGCCTTCGTACAGTCTCTTCAAGTTCAGCAACCTTCTGCTCCAGTTTGTTCTTCTCGTCTTGGAAGAACTGTTCTTTCGCCCGTAGGCTTCCAAGGTCTCTGGATAGTTTGATGACGTCGTTGCGAGCGACGTCACGCTCATTCCTGAGCCTTTCATTTTCTTGTTGGCCATAGGTAATCTGGCCTTGTCGCTCCGCTACGATCGCTGTCAAGCGACCAATTTCCACGTCCTGGGTCACCTGAGGGAACCAGAATATGAGCAAACTCACTTCCTCCGTGTATACTTGGCGGCACTTACAGTAAACTGCGCCCGACCTGCTCCCTCCTCCTCCCTGGTCCTATCGACCAGGGCGCCCTGGTTGACACCCCGCCTGAGACTAGTTTGTCTCAGGGCGGAGTTCGCCCAGGGCGAAACGTTCGACGAGCCAGATGCCATCTCTGGCGGCCCTGGCTGGGTGAATGTTAGACGACGAAGGTAAAGATGGAAAAGGATGGCTCACCTGAGAGCGAGGCTCTCGCTCTCGGAGCGCTTTTGGCTCCCCCGGAGGATCGAACGTTGGCGGCACTAAGGCCGCCGGGTTGCCTCTACTTAGAGGTCTTATATTTGAGAGTGAGCCAGTGTCTTTTGGCACCATTGATGGGATGAAGTGATAATGAGAAGCAAAGGGATATTGAAGTGAAGAAGATTAGTCGGGAAAATGATTGCCGGCACAAGGTAAGAAGAGATGCAAGACAGGAGTGTGTGGTACGTGTTTTACCAGCGTTACCGAAACTGCTCCGCTCGTCAGAATCTGTAATGTGTAGACGATGGTGTACAATGGATGATAATGAGTCTCTTTATAGTCGAGAAGACGGGTGCAGGTTGAGTGATGGGGTCAGACACAGGGTAAAAGGACTGGGGACAAGTGCATGTTGCGTGATGTGTGGTTGGGGCAAATGTGAAAGGTTTTTGAAAATGAGATGAAGGATTGTGTTGATTTTATCGTAAGCGAAAAGGGGATTGCCGCTAGTACAGGACATATTCACTGCAACATACCGTACCTTTGTTGGTAAATCAAGCGGACAAAAAGGAAAAAAATATCTAGCCCCAGGAAAGAGGCTCCAAGGGTAGAGAAGCCCCTGGAGCCCATAATATTCCAAGGGGCATTCTGATAATGTCTGACAGTACCATCAACAGCGTTGGCGAACTCCTATTGCACGTCAGTAAGCTGTCAAAGTCCTCTCTATCGGTAACAGTCAACAAATTAGCTGTTCCCACCCAGTCTCGAGACTCGAACGCCTCCTTCGATCATTCTAGCAAAGTAGCAGGAAACTCCTTGCCCTCGCTCGTGCAATGGCACCAACAGACAGCCTACCACAGCCAAAACACTGGGGGACTGGGCTCTTAATGCTTGGCTGCAGCTTCCTCCGAGCTATCTGCATCTGGACGAGGAGAGGAAACTTTACATGGAACCAGAGGGAGAGCAGCATACCTTCGCCAATCCCACTCCACACCGCCACTAGAAACCCTGATGTTGACTATCAAGTCGCGCCTTTCCTCGACCCTTCACCAACTGTTGACTCCGCTGTAGCACCGAGCATACTCACCACTCGGCATTTATTAGAAGGTTATTAGAGCATGAAATTTCCAAGGACCTAACCCTAATGGGCCGATGCCGGAGACTCGGGCAACAGGTCGACAATCGCTCCACAAACCATACCACGCCGCAAAAGGAACATAGAAAGTCGAGCAAATGCATGACATCATGTGGAACTTGGGATTCGAGCTATAGGCTCGGAGTTGAGGAAAAAGCAGGAAGACAGAAGAAAGGTATACGGGAATAAAGAGCTATTGAAAACCCGGGCTTCTAATAACAAGTAGAGCTGAGCTTAACAGTATCGATTTCGTTTCATCCAAAGCCAACACAAGGTGAGGTTTTACTTAGCTAACGCTCAAATGCAGCTGCAGGCCGAGGCTGTTGCCACGGTCAACAAATCTGGAAAGTGATCTTTCCATCTTGAATACCGCTCTAGGGTTTAGTATATGCTCACGGAACAGACCACTAGCAATAATAAACATACGCCAGTTCTTGAGGCTAGAAGACGCTGGAACCCCCCAAGAAATGGAAGGCTAACATACTCTTCCGTTTCAGCTGACCACAGTAAGTAGAGGTCATAAACCAGAAGATGCGTGCAGGGCGTTTTACCGGACACTGTCTACGAAGTGAGGTCTCCCAGTCGGACCACCCAGGCAAAAGCTGTCCCAATGAAGAAAACACAGGTGAGATAGCCGGCGACGGCAATTGGTTCCTCGTCTATAGACAATTAGTAGAAATATTCCCACTGCCTGCTTTTGTCTTTTCACCTGTCTTTCTTACGGCACTCTCGGCCTTGCAGGTCTCGCCGTTTGCTTGACGATCTCGTTCGAATCTGTTCTTGTGTCGTCATCATTGCTGCTATCGATCGCAATAATCCCCTAAGTCTGTAATGAATTTTGGCCTCGGGTACTAGAATTACTCATTTAGTGTCATATTCAACTCCATTATAGCAACTCTGACAGACCTCCAAGCTTCAGAGAGGAGACTAGGGGAGATCTAAGGTAATTGTAGGGGAAGAAGTTGAAGAAGAGGTGATGAGATTGCCTTCTTTGCGGTATTTCCAGGCCTATCTAGTACAGTTTATGAGAGCGGCATCGACTGCCAGTACCTTAGATGTAAGCCTAGCCTTTGGAAAACGCATTGTGTGAATACCTTTGCTTGACTCATCTTCCCGTTGGTCGGTCTTGGTCACAACTCCAGAGACAACATGGAAACTCGGTCCGATATTGGTGTGTTCGTTCTAAGGGGTGGATAGATTCTGATGGTCTCCCTGCAGACCTCTGCCCAACTCCCACCCCGTGGGGAAAAGGTGGCGTATAGAACCAGTCAAATTTCGGTGCGCGTTTGATGCTTTCGTTCGCTATCCAGATGGTAGGCAGTTTTAGACAGCCTCCTGGCAAGTGTCTGCCAACTGCCATCCCCTGGAAATAAATGGTCGAAAGGACCAAGCCGAAATTCGATGCAATGTTGATTCGCTCGTTCGAAGTGTGGCTATTGAACAGCCTCTCTGCAAACTTCTACCAATCCACACCTCTTGGAAAACAGGTGGTCTAAGGATCAAGTCGAAATTTGATTGCAATATTGATGTGTTCGTTCTAGGGATGAGTAATTGGCAGTCTCCTTGAGGACCTCTGCCTGACTCTCATCTTCTAGAGAACAGGTGGTCTTTAAGATCAAGTCGAAAAAATCAAGCCGAAGTTTGATTCACTATTGGTGCATTCGTTCTAGGGGATGAGCAGTTGGCAGTCTCCCTGCATAACCCTGCCCAATTGCCAAGCCCTAGAGGAAATTTGTTTATAGGATCAACAGGGAAGAGGAGATCCCGATATTGGTGTGTTCGTTCAAGGGAGTGGGTAGTTAGCAGTCTTCCTGCAAACCTCGTGAACTCTCACCCCTTCGAAAACAAATGTTCTAAAAGATCACATGAAGTTTCGGTCCGCTATTGATGCGTTCGTTCGAGGGCGTGGATGGGTAGAGGCAGTCTCCCTGCAACCCTCTGCCTACTCCTATCCCCCAATAGAAAAGGTGGGATGTGAGAGCATATGGAGTTTCGGTACGGTATTGATGTGTTCGTTGCTTTCCAGGGGATGGGAAGTTTTTGGCAGTCTCCCTAAAACCTCTGCTCAATTCCGAGAGACAAATCCAGGTCGTACTGTCTTTGGTTCTTTCTCCTACACCAGACTAATTTCCGAAGTTGGTGAATAATAAGGTGTGGAATGATCAAAGGTATGTGACCGCCAAAGTACTAGGTCTAGACGTCAGCGAGACATCGACGGTAACAGGATGAGCATCATCGCAACTTACACGCAGCTTATAGCAGGAAGGGTGTGTACTGATCATCATATAAACCCCTTCTGGTATCGCAAAGGAGATGAAGGAGATGGGGAGGGTAGAAACAAGTGGCAGAAACCTAGGTCCATATACCAAAGATGTCAGGATCGTTCTCCCGTGGCAGCATACAAGGTATGTACAGCAATGAGGGTACTTACAGTTGTTGTCTAGCATATATACCGTCGCCGTCAACCCTTAGAGGTAGTTACTAAGGTAAAGGATGGGCCTCGAAGCAGGGCGAGGCTGCACAAAGGCAGCATCATTAGTGGCTTCTTTCACATCAGCTAACAAACTATTTCTAGCGATGAGAATACTTACAGTTGTTGATGCATAGATGCAGTGTCGCCGTGGAGCTTTCGGCAGAGTCTCTCGAGCCTTTCCAAGGAAGACGTCATCGAGCCTATGTGCCAGCACCATAAAGGTCATCTGCGAGTACACTTCATTGAAGCTAATAAGCTGTATCTAATTACAAGGGTACTTACAGTGATTGTTGAAGTCTGTGGACTTACTGTCGAGCTCGGGAAGCTGATCTGTTGGGTACTCGAGAGCAGAAAGCCATCAAACCAGTAAGCTATCACATCAAGAATAGTCAGCAGACTCATCATATCACTGTTGATCTACTGTTTCAAGTGACAAGAGAACTTACAATAGATGGTGGGGTGTGATCTTGCTGTCGAGGTGACAGATGCCAAAGGTCAGGTAGCGAGCCGGCAAAGCTCGCAGCTCAAACCTGCGGTAAAGCAACTCAATAACAATCAGTAAAATCATCTCGTCGCTACTATAACACATACTCTAGCGACGAGGATACTTCGGGTAGATACCTGATGCGTTGAGCGTTGGTGGTTGACGCTCGAGCAGAGGTAAGCACCCAAGCAGGATCACCAACGTTGCACGCAGCAGAACAGCCACGTCAAGCATCAGAGCATAAGGTATCACTTAAAGAGCAGCTTACAGACCTCCAGCTTGACCTCCAGAAGAAGGTATGGCAGTGGTCTTGATGAAAGAAAGTGGATGGAAGGGAGAAGGGAAGATGGTGAAGGAAGGAAAGTGTGGCCCGGGATGGAGAGATTTTCACCTCTGCTATTCGGAACGCCACTACCTCAATACGCCCGTATTTTACGGATACAAAGGGGTCGCTCTCAGCAACGAGCATGCGGCTGTGAATGCTGATACCCTCCTCCCGGAAGGCTGCGATTGCCATAAGAGAAGCGGGCGTGGTGTGTACTGCTTTGGGCGTGTTTCTGGACAGCCGCTGTCCTTTGTCGGTGGCAGCAATGACAAAGGTGATTGCTTGCACATGCCGGGACTTTACAGGGCAAGTAGCATTCGTTCTTACGGCTGGTCCGATTACAATGTTAGACAAACGCAGTCTATCTATTAACTTAGAACATAGGATGCCATGAGAAGGACATGTGGATTTTGTCGGCTCGGTACTTAGGAAATAGTTTTGTTGCAAACTAGGATTCATGACAATGAGCACAAACAATGACGGTTGATCAAAATTCCAGATCATTCTTTGAGAGGATGCAATTGGGTTTTCTTTGCTACTTAAGGAAAACTAGAATATCACTTAGCCGCAAAATTTAGAAGCCTCCCCTGCTGGTTCCCTTGTGTGCTACATTCGTCCGATCTATCCTGCACTAGAACTATCAGCGTCAAGAAATTACAAGAAAGAAACACCGTCACTCGGCAAGGCTGAGCAGCCCTCAACCAATTCCGGCCGACGCTGAAAATTGTAGTTAGCCGCAAACCCTCAAGGTCTTTACCATCAAGACTAAAGCCCCGTTAGCATTCTAGAGTGCGGAGGTACGAGAGAATAAAGAGCTGTAGACAGCGTCGACAACCGGCTGTGCGCTGATTTGACGACCACCGAAGAAACGGCCGTTGAGTCCCATGATAGCGTTCTCGCCGCCCTGGACACGGTCGAACTTGAGGTAGATATCGCCTTGGGTGTTGGGATCTAGAGCAATGTGAACGACTTTCCCGTATTTCTCATTACACTCAGCTCGAACGTCGTCCTCGAGTTCTTTGATCCAGGCTTCACCTTCCTCCCTGAGATCGGGTTAGCAGGCTGAACAGAGATATTGAATGAACAGGTGGGATACTTACTCTGCGGGGTTAAACATGTTCCTCAACAATACACATCGGCTGGCTTGGTTGACACTAACCGGGAGAGGCTTTGCCTCGACTTTCGGCTTACTAATCTTACGCTTTTCGTCGACGCCGTTCGTGTCAGGTGTAGGCTCATCTGTTCTCGCGAGTTTCCTCATCAATGCATCTCTGCTATAATTGTTGAAGTTCACACCGGCAACATCTGTATCGTCAAGAGCTGAGGCGCCACCGCCACCTTTCTCATTATCGCGGCCTCCAGCGCGATCGAATGCTCCTCCAGCACCACCTGCCTGAGAGCCGCGGCCACCGTGCCCGGAGAAAGCAGAACCCTGGTAGTTGCGTTGGTGTTCTTGTCCTTGGAATCTTTGCAATAGATTCGCAGTAGATTCAGGGGTAAATTTATCGTTACCGAGGCCAACCCTAATAGGGCGCCCAGCAAGATCGAATCCATTCATCTTCTCCAGTGCCTCTCTAGCCTGATTAGGGTCTCGGAATCTGTACTAGGGTTAGCTGGTTTTTCCTGAGTGGCTATGCCCATAAACTTACTGCACAAAACCATATCCGCGACTTCGTCCCTGTTCCTCCTTCTGTAGTTGCACGAATTCTAGTTCGCCGAATGGCTCGAAAACATTCTGTAAATCGCTCTCAGTGATACTGAAATGGATGTTCCCTACGTAAAGCCTATGGAAAGGGATTTGGTTGGGGTTGCTATTGACTGCCTCGGGGTTCCGAGCCTGCCTGTTTTTCTCTGCTTCAGTGAGCTGGGCGATGATGGGAATGCCTAGAAGCTTCTGCCCTGTAAGCTGGATAGCTTGAGCAACGGATTCTTCTTGCTTGAATTCGACGTAGCCAACACTAGCCGGTATTAGTGTAATCCTCGAACTTATATGAAGAGGGAGCCCACCCTTTAGATCTTCCACTCACTCTATCTTTTACGATTTGAGCTTCTTTCACGGGTCCAACTTTCTCAAAGAAAGCGATCAGCTCTTTGGTCCTCAATCTAGCAGCAAGCTGTTGCACAAAGACAGTCCGCCGATCACGTTCATCTTCCGTAGGCTGGGGTGTAGGAGATTTGCTCTTTGGACGTTTCGGGCTAGGCGTGCGTTTCCGCACAGCATTACGATCACGACGTAGGCTTCGGTCTCGAATCCTATCATCGTCATCACGACGACCTCTGCCATTAGGTCTATAGTATCTGTCATCATTGGGCGATCTTGATCGAGTTCGGGGGCGTCCGCCACCGCGATAAAAGTCTCCACCAGAGGAGCGGAAGGCGTCGTCTAAGTCTGCTGGATCCCTATGACGGCGTGAGTGACGTCTATCACTATCGCGGCTGCGGCTTCTCTTCTTGCTTCGGTGAGTATCATGTCCGCTACCTCGCTCGCTTCTCGGGCTAATCATCACTACATCCCCCTCAGCATCTTTGTCCCTCTTACTTCTCTCCCGGCTCCTGTCGCGGTGTCTTCGCTCTCTCTCACGGTCCCGACTGCCATCGCGATGGCGATCACGGTCGCGCCGATCGTTCCTATCGGACTTATGCCGGTCATCACGGTCCTTTGAGCGCGAGTCGTTGACGTTAGGAGGAACTGCAGTTGCAGTGGAATCTAAAAGTGCTTCGACGTCAAGGCCTGACATATCTGCCGTGCGAAGAAGATGATGATATGGTTGGTGGTGTGTCACGGTAAGAGAAAGAAAGTTTTCACTTTAGGCTGGTCAGACTGAGAACCGATGTGTTAACGTTTGAGCGAACCCTTTTCATTTGATGTGCTCTTGTGAATCACAGAAGCCTCTTTTTGCACTTCGGTCGAGTGGTACCAGTGAGCTTTATCGTGTGCGCATAAAGTGCTGTTGCGAATTAACATAATTGAGTGTTGGGGAATCGGGGCCTCGGGGATGCTGATTCTAACGCCAAACTACTTTGAGAATATTGGTATCACGTGATTATGGATTTCCCAGATGGCCAAGATACCATGACTATTCATGTACTTGAAGGAGAACAATGGAATATTTGCTACGCCCTTAAGCAAGGATCATAGACTGTTAGAAACACCGCTTCCCCGAGCACCCATCCACCCACGACCAATTTACAACGTCCATCGTGATGCTACAAGAATGCCAAAACAAAACCTTCCATATCTTTATACTAGGCTGCCTTAGCTGCCTTGGGAGGTGTAGGAGAAAGCTCGGTACCAAATATACGATCCCAGAAACGGCTAGTAACGCCAAAGCCATTTTCGTGGTCAGCATAGTGGTGTTGCAGGTGGTACCTCTTTAATTCGCGGTAATAGGATGGTAGTCTAGAGCGCTGTCAGTGGACTCCTCATACCTGTTCTTCAATATACATACTGTCGGTGGTGTAGGAAGTAATGGGTCAGGTCGTAGCAGATGTATCCAAACATCCCGCCGCAGAAGGCAGCGGTTGCCACGTACCAGTCCCAGTAGAAGACGGTGTGGGCGAGCTTGTAAAACGGTGTTGCAAGAGCAAAGAAGAGCGTAGGAGGCATGACTAATCGTAATTTATCCATTGGAAGGTAATGATGGATACCATGGAGAATGAAATGCACTGTGATGCCGACACGATTGTCCGGGAGGTATCTAGTAGTCTAGATTAGCCAGATTCTAAAGATCGATCGACACAGAATCACTAACTGATCGACATGAAACAACCCTCGATGGAGCCCATATTCAAGCAGTGTCCATATCGCCAGTCCGGTGAGCCAGTACGCGACAAACTGAAACGTAGACGGTAGGCCCTGAGCTGCCAGATACGAGCCGTAGGCTACTGGTGGCAACCATACCATGGGTACGACCCACCATGGCGTCTTGCTCAGCGGTTCCAGAAAGTTTCCAAACAGGGGCGCGGACTCTCCACCGGGATAGTGTCGCGGTCGGTGTACCTGGTCAAGGTAGAAGTCCTTACTGAAACCACCATTCCAAACCTGCATCAACAAGGGCTTGCCGAGGTCGAGAAATTTGTGTGCTTTGTAGTCGGCGTTTGTATCAGTTGCTTTCGATAGGTCTGCCTCAGAAGATACGCCAGTATTTTCAAAGACTGAGGTAGGTGTAACTTCCGCACCGTTGCCATTGGCCTTGAGTTCTTGCATACCATCTTTACTCGGCGGTAGCGGAAGTATTTCCTCCGGACGGTCGCTTTCCATAAAGGTCTTTAGGATAGGCTCGGTAGCCATGAATCCGATCAAATAGTGTTCGTCCAGTATCTCGTACGCAGCGTCTGAGTGGCTATGTGATATCTCATCGCCCATTATCTCCGTGACATCCTTTCCTCCATGTTCAAGTATCAACTCTCCGCCGCCTGGATGTTCTTCAAGGAAAGTTGTAACATTGTAAATCTTGGTGCCTCGTGTGACATAGCATGAGTCTGCGGTATTGTGTGATTCCACATCTTTTGATGGAATTGTAGGGAGTGGTCGGCCAGGCATGATTGACGGTCCACTGGGAGCTGTCAACGGCTGTCAAGAGACAATTGAGGGTTATAAGTATTGGAGGGACGAGGCTGTGAGGCAAAAATCGGGCTGAGATTAAGCGCCTCTCCGGGTGGCGACGGACACAGGGATATAAAGTAAATTTCAAAATCAACCTCCTTTTCCTACATTCGTCATGGCAATTTGCTAAACAATCATCCTGATCGCTCAAAACCGTTCGAGCCATAGATCAGGTTATGCCCTCTTTATCACGTCGAAATTCAAATGCATAGATGACAGCCTGAAACCAATTCTCCGCACCGCAATAGCTATTAGTTAGCATTCTTGGAAGATCACGGCCTGAAATATCTGTTGCAAGCATCTGTCTAAAGCTGGACACGGAATCCAAAGCCCGGAAAACGCTTGAGGAAGATTGGATGATCTCTTGTTCATTGCCCAACCCCCATAAGTCCTAACCCATCCTCCCCATCACTCAACCCACCCCACAAAATGCCTCCAACCAACAAGGCATCGCATAAATACCATCAATTATCTCCTATGTCCCATCCCCCATTCTTCTTTCTAGAGAAGGTTAGGGGGGGTTCCAACATAACGTGGGAGAGACGGCTGTGCCAGAAGCCTCCTCTGGGCACTACATGTATTCGCATCAAATCACCACAACTTCAATACGCCAAGAATTAGAAATGACTTTTCTCCTCCTACAACCTCAAGTTCAACCCTCAGCTTCTGTGATCTAAACTCCTAGCTCCAGTGACCAAGAAGCCTCACTTACATCCAAGCGTTGGAGCGCTGCCATTGCCAGTAGTGATCTTATTGAAAGGCGGTAAGGTTCGTACTATTGGAAATACACTGCTATCGCTATGTATGGTGTAGAAGTACATAGAGCTGAGCTGTATAAAGACATTGAAAATATGAAACCTATCGAAAGTGCATCTTTACTGCCAACATCTCACACTAGTCCATTGCCACAAGTGATATCGTGACCCTCATCCTCCACACCGTCCATATCAACATAGCAAACCTCACATCCTCTCTCACCACATCACACCCACACCATAGGCTCCCACAGTTTATCACTCCCACTTGTCCAACTGGACATTGAACCTGCAAGGACGCCCCTTCCGACAGGACCCCCGCGCGACCTCGGACCACTGCAAAATACCTGCATGCGTCGACGTATCGTACCCCGACTCCGGCTCGTCTACTCCTTCTCCCCAGACAGAAAGTTCCCACATGTTCTCGATGCTCCCCGGTCCCCATCCCCGTTGTGACTCTCGAGGAGCTTGCGTAGGTTGAGATGGAGGCTTGCGGCAGATTTCGGTTGGCTTGGTGTCAATGGGTGCCACTCCATCGTCGGAGCAGGTGCTTCTCCAGCTCCGGGAGGCTTGGCTTGGTTCCTCTCCGCTGTCAGGTCCGAAAGGCCACCGCCTCAAGCGCCGCTTCTTTCGCAATGGAAGGCCTTCTTTGTCAGCTACTGCTTTGGCGGTATTCGGGTCACTTGCGGTTCCAGCGCCCTTTTTGACCCTGGCAACCGCGACACATATTTTTTCTTCCACCAGCTTGAGGACCGAGCTCAGGGCTCTGCCTTTCACATGACATCTGGCCACCTCCACCCGCACTGTTACCCCGCCGACCTCAATTTCACCGCGTGCGTCGCGGAGGGCTTCCGACGTGTACAGAAGTCTATTTTCGCATCCAGGATATGCATTTGTGCCCCACTTGCTAAGCGAGTGGGATTTCTCACACAATTGTATCATGTCAATGATCTTGCCGTCGACTGCCACAAAATCCAAAAATCCGATTGCGGCCTTCCATTTTTCCACGGCATATGCCTCCGGAGAGGACAGCTTATATCTACCCTCATCCAAAGGATGCGTCCGACCTTCGGGAAAGATGTGCTCGCTAATGCAAGCCAGTACTACCGTCAGTGTCGAAGATACCACAGTGCTGGTATCGTCTTCATCACCGCGGGCCCATAGATGCTCGATGCAGGCGAGGCAATACCACTCTATATCATTAACGGCCTTGCCCCTGAGATTTTCGGGATTAAAAGCTCCTAGTGGCGACTTCCAAACAGCAGTCCAGGTGCGGATACTAGTTGTAGTGATTCTTCCGTGATGGTAATCGAAACCGCCTGACCTAGGCTCTAAGCTCATCCGAAAACATCCAGGCTCCATAGTTTGCCTCGCTTTGGGGCAGTCCGGGTACCCGCATGTAGTTTTGAGGCTTGGAGAATCCGGCGTTCTTTGCAAGACGAAAACATGAGTGCCTAAATATGATTTAGCTGAGTATCTATAAGGTTGGATGAGGTAAGGCCTCACCTTCCTCAAGTTTCTCGCTAATCGTGTCCTTAAGTTTAATCATCTGGCGCTCGTGCCTCACAGCATTGATCCTAGCTTGGTTAGAAGGCATTTCGATCTTGGTATTCGCCGTAGCAATTGCAGAGTGGGTGAGATGGAGGGATGAAAAGCTGACTCAAAAAGTCTGAGGTATTTTAGGCGGTGTATGTGCGTGATCTTCCTGAGACTGTAGCTATGGACGCGGTTTCTTAGGCTACGAGATTGAGTTTCGTAAATTCAAAGTTTTGAAGTTTGGCTGCAGGCAGGTTGTAAATATGTACAGGACCGTTATGTAAACCCTAGAATCAATGTGCACTGTTAGTCGCAGTAGTCTTGGGTGCAAAGGCTAAGCTGTTTCCAAACCGTTTTATGTACATGGTCCTGTAGATATTGCAGCAGCTGGGCCGAAAAGACCAAGATGTTCCAGACCGCTCTATGTACGTGACTTTGTAGATATCAAGGCTGCTGTGTTGAAATGACCGAGCTGTTTCAGATCGCTAGATGTGCGTGGATTTGTAGGTATTATAGCTGCCGTAATGTATATTTCTAAGCTATAAGAAGTGGAGTCCGCGGACTCTGAGCTTTGAAATCGAGACTGCAGGCAGACTAGAGATGCGTCTGGTACCAGTGTGTAAATCCTAGAATCAAGAGATAGGGTTGATCGCAGTAGTCAGTTGAGGGATTGTATTAAAGCTTTTTGTGTTGGGGTTAAGCCGTGCCCAGTGAATACGTAGAGATCGGGGCCTTACAAAGTCAACACAGCAACAACCGACACTGTGGGCTACCCGCACTACCGCTTTGCAAGGCTCTTCTACACAAAACAGTATAGATGTGTTAAGTAATGGTCAGTAGGCTCCAGTAATCAATCCTAAGAACCTAAAAGAACAGAAGTTGAGTAAAAAAAAAGATGTTTGGTTGAGTAGAGGATCGAACTCGGGGGCCCCCCTGGCTAAGGTCTAGGGCGCAGCGTATAACACTTGCCCTAAGGCATGGTACAACCGGTAAACCTCAAGTCGTCTGCCAGGATCGATCGATAGGGCCCACCTCATCTGGATCTCAAATCAGTAACTTTTCAACAGAGCTAAGGAAGTGATACTGAAAATATAATGCTTATTTCGAATCTTGTTCAACAAATTGAGATATGCTCAACAAGATATTTGTAAAGAGTTAAGTCTCAAAAGGCAATAAGAGACTCATTCTTAAACGATCAATATCTACTCAATATAAAAGAGTCAAGTTTAAGAAATAATGAAAGACTCACTCACAGAGAGCTTTTTAAACCAAAAAATGATCATGAAAAAAAATATTTGGTTGAGTAGAGGATCGAACTCGGCCCCCCAGCCAAAGTCTAGAGCATAGCGAGTAACACTTGCCCGAAGGCATGGTCCAACCCAGGTCGTCGGGCGGGATCGTTCGAGGGCCACCTCATCTAAATCTTATCAGAACAATATCAAGTGAGCTAAGGAAACGGTACTGAAAAGTACAGCCCTTAATTCAATAATATTCAATGATTGAGGTATCCACTCACACAACAAAAAAATTTCTAGCAAAATTAAGAACATAACCCGTAGTATCAATGTTCGATGCAAGGCTTAGAAATTGGAAAATATATACTGATATGTCGCTCAAGAGGCTCGAACTGGCAAAGGGAAAAGCGGTTTCCGATTCAAGAGCCTCCTTACACACCAACAATATGCCTACAGGTGCTTTCGTATTTCTCTGATTCAAATGTCCACTCACAACCCACACCTCCAAAGTCATTCAAACAAGGCATGGCCGGACTTAAATCTAATGACGACTCAACCAACACCATCGAGGATAGAGGCAAGTAACATCATGCTAGAACTCGTGCAGTCAAAGATAGAAATGCATAGCTAGCAACGAAGAGCATCAAATGAGAAGTTGTACACTTACTTGAACGGTAGCCCACTTCTTCTATGACCTTCATGGCCATCACATCGCTATGCTGACGCAAATGATATTATCTCCCAGACTCTCAAGATGCTTTCCAAGTGCGCAATTCCTATATCCAACTCGCATTCACGAGGCAGTTGTAGATGGGGACGTATAACTTCCACGGTACCCCCTTGGGCGTACTTGATAATCAAGTCCACAAGAAATATGGGTGTCGACAGCACAGTCATAGGCAGCAGGAAGAAGACTTCATGGCGGTGCCTAGGGATGCTCTGCAGCCATGTCTGATGCCCCGGCTGCCGGTATAAGAGGAATCAGTCCTCATCTAAGCCTTAATAAGACATCAACCGTCCGTGCTCATGTCTAGGCTCCTTAGACTTAAGAAGAGGAGGGTCTACTTGAACCTGCAGAGTTGGGTATGCTGGGCAGCAAGAATAGGTGGCTCAATTCGGCCTTATTAACAGACAAATTCAAGCCGGAGCGGAAATCAAAACCCTGCCAGGCAACGAATATCCGACTCTTGAAGCCACCGCGCCAGGGAACTGAGCGACAATGGGCGAGTTTCACAGCCGCCATATCGTCGCTAACTAGCTAGGAGAGCGAGCATCGTTGCCGGACAAAGCTCTACCTCTCAGCTCTACGGATTTTATGAACCTGAACGCACATCGGTCTTGCCATTGACTTTTGGCATCGATTATCCGCAGTCTTCCATAAAGACAGTTGAGGTGAGGTGAGATTTGGGATTCCCCCATGGAAACAATTCCGCACGGCGCTTGTTCTTACGTAAGCCGTCATACCATCGATTTTTTCATGTACGGCATCTGTACAGTACGAGTATTGTCTCTCAGTGATAGTTGTTCACTCCGTTGAGAACTGATCGGTTTTGATTGGGACATGGAGGGGGATAGTTTGCATATGCTAGGGGAGCAGTGGGAGCCTCGAGTGTCAGCCACACGAAGCTCCTGCAGCTTTGGCATAGGAAACTAGCGCGTGGAGATCCTCTGGCATAAGAGTCACCTCCTCTTGTTCTGTTAGGTCGCCAATATGAGTTCTTATTGCTTGGACGCACGTTGCCACCGAAGCGGCATTGACAGGACGGAGGTAGCGGAATGCGCCTCCCTCCGGTCAAAGGTAGGTGGAGACTGTTACTGTTCATTTACGAAAAATACAAACAATGTAAAGGGTCGGATCAGCATAAGTTCTTTCATTGATATCTTCAAAGCCAAAGAGCTCCAACTAGATTTGGTTATTCGGCTTTAGAAAGAGTAGTTCCAACAAGCCATTCCCCAATCTTTGGATATTTGAAAGGTCTACAGCAGAAACTCTCCAAGGGCTACCATAGCCGCCTCACAGGGCACGTTTCCCAAGATGGTTTATCTGAACGGCAATGGCCATCGATCGCTACACTCTGGAATTGCAATGACAGCATTGGAGGGAGCCCGGCCTACGAGAGTACTGAGCTCGCTGAGCCGCTCAAGAGGCTCAGAATATTCAGTCTGAGAGCATACCGAGTACGGTGAACATACCAAGTAATTAGACCACGATCAGTACAATCTTATGGCTTGTATTCTATTAATTCTTGATCGCAGCTCGCCCTCACGACTTAGCAGCTTCTATCAACGGACTGGCACGCAGTCCGAATAGATCTTTTACCTCAACAATACTACCTAGAAACCAACCTTTCAAGTGTACTCATCAGCCAAAATTGCATACAATTTCTTCCCCGACAAAGACCCAGACTTCAACAACTGCAAACCCCCCACAATCCCCTCAAGTCCACCCTCCACCCTTTGCGTCGGATGCGGCACCAATTTCCCCTCATTCAACAAACGCTGAAACATCGCGAAGAACCGCACGCCCAACTCCCTCTTCGCCGGGTCCGCCGGCTTCCCGTACCCACCGGGCAACCTGACCTCCTCGCCCAGGATCTCAAACGCCATAACGAGCCTGGCGTGCACCGCGCGCCTCTTTGCCAACATCTCGTCGGGCACAAGTTCCAGGCTGGCATAACGCCCACCGACGCGCGCCATGGCTCCAAAACACGCTTCCACGCTTTGCGCGTCCGAGATGCAGTCCAGCACGTGCTTTAGCTGGCCGTCTGTGTGCTTCTTGATAGCGGCCGGCGTGTCCGGGTCCGAGTAGTCGAACACGGCCCCCGCGCCGCGCGAGCGCACCAGCGCGAAGTTGTGCGGTGAGCATACTGTGATCGGGTCCAGGCCCGACAGCCGCAGAAGCTGGATCGCGATAGTGCCCGTGGCGGTGCTGCCGCCGTACACGAGGACGAACAAGGGTTTCTCACTCGGTTGCTCTGGGGTCGACGGGAGGAGGGCTAGCGCGTCGGCGCTCCAGAGGGCCAAGGTGCAGGTGGCCAGCGCGGTGGCCAGCGTCGCGGCTTGTTCCGGAGCGAGCTTCGCCGTCGGAGTGAGTCGCATGGTCAGCGGGGCGGGCGCACGAATATACGTCGCAAAGGCCCCGTTCTTCGGGTTCCCGGGGTTTGAGCCGTGCGAGCCGCCGGCTACGGTATCGCCTGGCACGAGGTCCGTGCCTGTACCTGGGGCGACGGCGATGACGGTACCAGCGAAGTTGCTACCGATCACCGCGCCGGGGGTGGGGAATGCGGCGCCCATCTTGTAGTCGCTGGGATCAAGGGCCACTGCCAAGGCCTTGACGAGAATGGTTCCTGGTGTTAGCGTCGGGATGGGGATTTCGGCAAGCTCTGGTTTTCCTTCTGCATCTTGAATGATGGCGCGTCGTGAGGACGGGATGGCGGGCGGCGATGACATAGCGAGACCGTTTACAATATAAATGGTTGTGCAATGAACCAGGTAATCGAATAAGTACTAAAATCTTCAGAGTCAAATCTACAGTATCGATGTGAAGTTATTCTTGCAAAGGTTGTGTTTTCCGGAAGGGGTTTGAGTTGATTATTCCCTCGAATAGTTGACAGCTATAATTTGTTTGTTTCGCATAGAACAATCAAATAGAAGAGACCTGCTTCTAGGAGGAAAGATATGCCGAATATTTACAAGTCTGTTAAATCTGCTGAGCCGTAAAGGCTATATGTTTTGACCATCAGCCCGTGTCTCAAAATTATTGCTTTCATGATATGTATCTCCGTGCCTCACACTTTCGCTCATTCTTCGCTTCAATGAGCGAAAGTGTGGGGCACGGATAGTCGTGTTGCAAGGTAAAGGATTTTATTGCCTTGCTGTGCCCTAATTAGGCTGCCTGTTCGGTTGCCTTGTTTATGTTACTTACAGTGCCTAATCTTAGACATGCATCAAGAGGGTCTACTTCGTTTGTCTGGTACTTGATTGGGTTAAAGAGCTTCTACTCGGATGGACGCCGTATGCAGTATTATAATTGGGGTTACATTGTAGTACTTCGCCCCTCCAGCCTTCTTACGCTTGAGGCTTCAAGAACAGTGTCCTTTCGAGCAGCTCTCTTCATTTCTCCCTATATCACTCATGGCTCGGTGGTATACATAGAACTGTCTCGCCAATGAATAGTCGTAGCAACAATAAGCACGGCCATAGTAAACAATACCTTTTACTCCCACTCAGAGGAAACTACCATCGCCATATACTCTACCGGCTATGGCAACATCTTTGAGCACGCGGCAGCTAGAGAACACAGCGAACAACGACCGCGGCCTCGAGCCACTCGAAGCCAACTTCCAAGCCGTCCAGCGCAGCTTCAGCTTCTGGGCCATCATCGTCGGCCTCGGCATCACGCTGCTGCTAGCCGCGCTCGAGAACACAGTCCTGACCACGGCGGCGCCTGTCATTCTTGCCGATATCCCGCTCCACGACGACTGGATCTGGCTCACGAATGCGTTTTTCCTGGCCAGTGCTGCCTTCCAGCCGTTGCTGGGTCAGTTGGCCAACCTCTGCGGCCGTCGGTGGACTACCATGTCTGTTGTCGCCTTGTTTATGCTCGGCAGCGGTGTGTGCGGCGGCGCGAGGGATGGGGCCACGCTTATTGCTGGACGGACGATTCAGGGGCTTGGGTCGGGGGGGATAGTACTGGCATTTGGTACGTATTGCATGTTTACATCCTAACTCAGATAGCTGGCCATATATGTAGCTACGACCAACTTGGGGCCATCTTCTATGGCTATATTAGAGTAGAGCTGATATGTTGTAGACACAATCGTGTCTGATTTAGTGCCTCTGCGATACCGCGGCAATTACGTCGCCATCATACTTCTAATCTATAGCATCGGTGCCACGATGGGCGCTTTCATCGGCGGCGCCATCGTCGACCACACCTCCTGGCGGTGGGCCTTTTATATTAATCTCCCCGTCGGGGCCGTCTCACTACTCATCATGTTCTTTTCCCTAAATGTTCATTACCGCAGCGACCTGTCGATGGTCAACCGTGTGAAGCGTATCGACTTCGTAGGCAATGGCATCTTGATCGGCGGCACCACCTCGATGCTCATCGCACTGACCTACGCCGGCACGCGCTACCCATGGTCCTCCTGGCGCACACTGCTTCCCCTGCTCCTCGGTTTCGCAAGCTTCCTCGCCTTCGGCGCGTTCGAAGTCAGTCGATTTGCCCCCGTCGAACCCGTGATGCCCCCACGCCTTTTTAATAACCGCACCTCCATAATAATTGGCATAAACACCTTCCTCTTCAATGTCGTAATCTACTGGGCTATCTTCTTTCTGCCCGTCTACTTTCAATCCGTCAAACTCACTTCCCCAACAAAAGCCGGCATCAACGTGATCCCCGTCGCGCTTCTCGGCGTGCCCGCCGCCGCTGCCGCTGCCGCCGCCGTCAGCCGCTGGGGCAAGTACAAAACCATCCACATCCTGGGCTTCACACTGTTCACGGCGGGCCTGGCGCTGTTTGCGCGGCTCGACGAGCATTCGCCTACGGGCGAGTGGGTCGGGTACATGTTCACCAGCCCGCTCGGCGGCGGGCTGCTGCTGAACACGCAGCTGCCCGCCTTCCAGGCGCCTGTGCCCGAGGCCGACCAGGCGGCCGCCACGGGCTGCTGGAACTTCATCAAGACGCTCGGCAGCGTCTGGGGCGTGGCCATTCCCGCGGCGATTTTCGCAAGCCGCGTCGACGGGCTGATCGCTGGCGGCGCGATCTCAAATCCGGTTGCGGCGCGGATGATGGTCAATGGCGGAGCGTATCAGTATGCGTCGGCGAAATTTGTGCGCGGGTTCCCGCTGCCAGACCAGGCTGAGATCATTGCTGTATATCGGTTGGCGATCCAGCGCGTGTTTCTGATCGCGATTGCGTTTTCGGGGATTGCGTGGTTGCTGTGCTTTTTGGAGAAGGATATTGTGCTTCGTGTGAATCTGGTGACGGAGTATGGCTTGAAAGAGAACGAGAGATCAAGGAGGATTACGAGGGAATCTAAACAAGAGGCGGACGAGCGCTAGGTTTTCGGCCCGAAAAGGAAACGGAAAGCAGTCATGTGATAATGTAGAACTAGAATATTGAAAACCTAAAACCTAAATTCTCGCGAAATTTCTTATCACTACGTTGATGCAAAGTGCCATGAAAAAGGAGCAGAAAGCTATGCTTATACATGCTGTCAAGACCGACTGCGGGGTCAATGACATGAATTTTTTGTTGCATGGAGAGTTCAACTTCAACTAGAAAGCTCTGAGTCTTACTCGTCCCATACCGCATTACTCCTCTACCTAGCCACCGGCACAAACCTCACCCTCAGCTCCGGCTTGGCTAAGAATCCGTAGTGCAGCAAAGTTCTCTCCAAATCGAAATGCTGTCCCGGCACCTTGACCACATCAAACGTCCACAATACTTTGGCCATGAACAGTTTCCCCTGCATCCACGCCATTTCCCGACCAATGCAGGACCGTGGGCCAAGGCTGAAGGGATGAAAGCCCTTCAGGTCATCGTTCGTAAACGCCGTATCGTATAGCGGATGGCCGGAGGGGAACCAGCGCTGCGGCCGGTAGTGCAGTGGATCGTGGTAGAAGCGCGGACTGCGGGTCAGCGCGAAGATGCTGGTTTGTACATGAGTCTGTCGGACGAATGTTAGGACTTGATCAATGGCGACGCTGCCGAAGTAAGACAGGTGAAAGGGAGGGGGAGCTTACTCCTTTCGGGATATAATGCCCATCGATGATGGTACCAGGGCTTAGGCGCGGCAATCCTGTGTTGTTGCTCGGAAGCAAGCGTTGCGATTCTTCAAGACAGGCGTGTAAAAACGGTAGAGAGGCCAAAGCGCTTGGCCTAATGTCATGGTAGCTTTCAAACTTGTCTCTGATCTCTTTCGACAAATATTGAAGGTGTTTGGGCTCTTCGAGCAGAAATAAGAGTGTACCATAATACCAGTCGGACATAGGGCCATAGTTGGCGAACATCATCTGCTGCGCGAGCGCGCCGATATGAATGAGTTCACGCCGGTCCGAGGGAACAGGACGATCGGCAGGCAGGACAAAGTCGAAAAGGTCAACATGCTCTGTATTGCCTCTCCGTTTGATGCGTCGGAGCACGCCATCGCGTACCGCTGCTTCCATCGCCGACAAAGCTTTCAATTTTGCAATTGGCACAGCCAGGTACTGAAAGAGATGGAGAAGAGGGAAGCGTTTAAAGACCTGCATGACCGTGGCAAACGCATTGAAGCCGAGGAGGACATCAAGATGTACCGAATCTTTCCCTGGGACGAGTTAGCTGCGCGAGACAATCGAGGCAAGCGACTCTTGGGATAGCCTACGATCTCGCATTTGGTGCAGCTTCTCGTTCCATGCCATGTCTGCCGCCTGATCCATCGCCAGCCAATTCGTCCACTCCATCAGCCCGACGCCGGTAGGCTCAGACCTCAATTCCTTCATCTTCGCAACAAAGTAGTCCATATATTCATGTGCTACGGGCTCCAGAGCCTTAATTGATCGATTGCTAAACGCGGGAGAGAGTTTCTTTGCAACCTCGCGGTGGCGAACGGGATCCTCTTCCCAGACAATGCCACCCAAATCCTTGCCGCGGTTTTGAAAGTTCGTCTTAACAAAGACCTCGAGGTTCTTTTGGTGCGGAGAATAGATATCCGAGGGTGTATCAGTGAACTGCTGCGAAGTCAAGATCGAGTACTTACCAAGGAACGCTTGCGGGGTGAAGAAAACAAGCTCGTTGGGAGCGATGCGAAGGACATCGCCATACTTGCGCAGGGCATCCTCAATCGCCCACGGGTATCTCCCCGAGAACCTAGAGTGCGCGTCAGATTCTTAGGAGGGAAGTAGAATACTTGGCACCGTAACTTACCAGTGATAAGCATACCAGATATTGGAGACGGCTGCCACTCGTGGGCCTGGGAACTTGGAAAGCGGATGGAAATAGAGAAGATAAAGACATCGTGCTGCTGCGTAGATAGATATCTAAAAGTTCGATAAGACACGTTTGCACGTTGAGAAAGTACTTGATTGCGAGACTTACGCCGCCAAAAATGATGGTTGCAAGAGATTGAACCGTAAACCCATCGGACAGGATGGGTTGAAAAACCATCTTTGGAAAGCTCTTAGAACTTTACCCTCCGTCGGGAGCAAGTCTTAGGACAGCTGCTAGTGATGTACTCTATGCTCAATGCTTGATATGAAGTGACCCTATTCTTGATCAGAGGCTGGCACAAGGCTGATGTTGATGTCATGTGACTTCAGCTTGCGGCTTGACATGTGTAGAACTTACTTACGCTGCTGATTTGAGACTGGCTAAGGCTGGTATCGACATCGGCGTTGAGTTCCTGAAAGTAGAAAATGGGAATTCCGACATTGAGGCTTGCGATGCGGCGATGCGGCGATGCCTTCGTTTCAAGTCAATGTGCCTCAGGATTGCAGCTGTAGCTGAGTGTCCCACTGCTGCACCACTGCGGCTGATAAGGGACAGAAATGAGTGCCGGGATTGTCACGCGCAGCAAAAAAGTAACCTCAATCTGCTCCTATCATGGTAATTGAGAGGCTTCAGCTTTCGCTTGCATGTATTCTACAGCTTAGGTGCAGCTGCGTAACGTACGGCAGCCTGCATCGATGAAACACTAATATGTATATGTATACTGCATATAGTACAAAAGCTTACCAAAGCACTGTTAAAAACACTGAATAGTACGTGTGTGTAAATTGAATGTGTATTCTGATTCAACATTTCTCACACCAGTGATCGATCTAAGCACTCAGCTGTTGCACTAAGAAGAAGCAATTGATTGGCATCTCTGCACGTCAGCAGACCCTGAGTCTTTGGTTCGTTGGCAAACACTTATACTGCTAGGCGATCATGATGAATCCCTGTCTTTCCTCCTTGCTCCCATACGCAATACATCGCAAGGCTCGCTAGTCGACAACACTCCGACTAATGTGTATCGAGCCTAAGGCATATGAATTACTGAAGTAAGGAAGTCTGGGAGGGTCGCTCGAGACCACCAATTTGGTGCTAGATCCACCTAGACGAGCCCATCTCTGATTGGGAGCTGGCTGATTCTCTGTCTCACTGCTACTCCGCCTGGCGCCTGCCCTGAGGCCAGATATCGACCACTGACCGCCTCTCAGGCTGGAAAAACTGATCTTGGACCTGAGACGGCTCCAGAGTCCGGTTTCAGGGAATAGCGGCTTGTAGATCGGCGCACAGCAACATACAATAGAGACCACGGACTGCACCACCGCCCACAGGGCGATAGCTGCGGAGGTATCTGAATTGCCTCAGTATTGGTGACATAGCTGATCATATCACCGAATCTGTTTTCCTAGACCACAAGAGATAGGACGTGAAAGGGGAAGGGCACGCATAGCCCAGCGGGAGCCACTCACATTCCTGATCGGGACGATAAGCCAGCCCAACCTTAACAAATCCAAAGACTCCTGCTCTACAGCGAGTTAGCCAGAGAAGCTGAAGGGGAGAGATAAAAGCAGTGTAGGGGATATAGGCAGTTACTGACAAGCCTCCAAGCCCGAAAAGAAACCGCAACTTCCATTTCGCCTGCGTCTTCATGTGCAAAGAACGGATCATTGCCATAGCCAGTATGACCAGAGCAAAATCGATCAGCGAGTTGAGTGGTTCTATAGCAAGAAGCAGCGTTGAGAAAGGCATACAATCTCCAGGAGCCCACCATTGCCAGAATCTGTTCAATGGCCGACACTGAAGAGACTGCATAACAACCAACACGATGTATAGTGCGAATTGGACAGCGGCGATGCCTTGGATCCAGAGCGCATAGACACGGTTCACGCTGAAGATGCGATAGTATAAAGCACAGATGCTCCACTTGGCAAAGCACTGATCCAACAAAGTGATGACATCGGCAATGAATATCATCTGGATGTTTGATACTTGTCAGATTGAGAGTCCTGAGAGAACAACTAGGCAATTTGAATATACCTTGAAGGCATTTTCATAGGATACCCTATCATTAGCGAGTTCAAGACCGCGGCCGTTGATATATCTGAGGGCTGCAAGTACATAGACAAGTGTTAGTATGGCTGGCGTATCGTATGACACGAACGAGTAAGAACGCGATGTGATCGGGCTGACGTACCATTAAAAGCCACGCCTATTCGTGAAAGAAAGACGAACGCTGCAGCAAATGCAAGCCAGTCTTCCAGTCCCGGCTTTCGGCGGGACAATGATGTTGCGACGAAGCGAAGCGCAATTGCAACAACCGAGACTAACGCGCTAACAGCGAGTAAAACAAAGTAGGTTCCTTGTCCCGGGTCATCGAAAACGCGAAAAGCCATTTTTACTGAGCTGGAAAGCTAGCAGAGCAGCGTGATCAAAGCGAGGGGACGGCAAAGGGTGATTCAGAGGGCACCATCTAGCAGGTATATATCACTTGTCTCCCCGAAACACGGCTTGCATGGAAGGAATGCCCCCGCACATGCAGTCGCATCACAGCCTCACCACGAGCGGCGCAGATCGAATCAGGCACGAGGCTCTACACCCATTCAGCCTTGAATTTGCATCAGCTACAGTCTGATTAAAGCTTGGTGGGGACGATGGTCATTGCTTTTAGGGGCTACCTGGCAAAAATGGTTCAGCACGCGGATGCTGTAGAGTTGGTAGCTAAGGAGATATATACACTGCAGTATTTTACACAATCGTCAATAGCATTCGTTGGTTTGCGACATTGGCTGCTGCCTGCGACACATGTGCACAGTGCTTTCAGCCATTGTTCGCCCTCCAGCTATGCAAGCCTGCGGCGCGTCAGTATTACCCTCATTCATGGGCGACGGAATAATTGGAGCGGTAGTTAACGAACAAGCCATTTTGTGGAGTGCATCTATCACTCAGCCAGCCTTGGGCTGGTTTCAATGAATTTTCTATTTTAATTATCAGTTGCACTGTGCCCCTGGGAGTTGATCTGCAGTCATCGCAGATCCTGAACATGCTTTCCTAGCCCCTATAGCTCTGTTCATGGGACTTAAGTCAGAGGCTCCATGACAGCTTCATAAACTTCATCTCAGCCCTTTTGGCGGTCTGTCTTCCTAAATAGGATCTCGCTCTAATCGCCTCTCCTTACACGCCCGTGTTTTTTTCCGCTACCATCACAATGAATGCCAAAGGTGCTAGTCGCCAAGAAATCGCAATAATTGGGTCTGGATGTCGTTTCCCCGGCCGTGCAAACTCGCCATCCAAGCTCTGGGACCTCGTTCGCGATCCGTACCAGCTAGCAGAGCCCATTCCGCTTGACCGTTTCAGCGTGCAGGGTTTCTACCAGGAGAGCGGGCAGTATCATGGCCACTTCAACGTTAAAGAGGCTTACTTCCTGGTTGGAGAAGGAGTACACCGTCGCTTTGACGCCTCCTTTTTTGGTATGAATCCTGCTGAGGCTACGTGCTTGGACCCGCAATGCCGTCTCCTCTTAGAGACGGTGTATGAGGCTTTGGAGGCAGCCGGCTTGACAATCGAGAGCCTTCAGGGCTCCGACACGGCCGTGTATACTGGTCAGATGGTTGCGGATTATGACCAGATCATGATGCGCGATAGCGACGACAGCTTGGGTACCTACCATGCTTCCGGAACGTCGCACGCAATCCTCTCCAACAGAATTTCTTACTTCTTTGACTGGCATGGGCCTTCAATGACTATCGATACGGCATGCAGTTCTAGTCTTGTTGCCGTCCACCAAGCTGTCCAGCAACTGCGTACGGGGTACTCCCGAGTCGCCATCGCCGCCGGTTCTAATCTTCTGATGGACCCAAAGTGCTTTATTTCCTTGAGCTCTCTAAATATGCTCTCTCCAGATGGTCGCTCACGCATGTGGGACGCCGACGCAAAGGGGTATGCCCGGGGTGACGGCGTTGCAGCTATTGTGCTGAAAACATTGGAAGCCGCCCTCGAAGATGGCGACGACATCGAATGTATCATCCGAGAAACCGGATTTGCCCAAGATGGCAAGACACAGGGGATCACCTCGTAAGATTCACCCGTCTAGTCTTCCTTCTTCAATTATCTACTGACCTGGGCTGTTCAGGCCGAACCACGCAGCCCAAGCACAGCTTATCCGTGACTGCTATTCAAGGGCTAGTCTCGACTTGGCCAACCCTACCCATCGTCCTCAGTTTTTCGAATGCCATGGGACTGGTACACTCGCCGGCGATGCAGCCGAGGCTGAGGCCATCAGCTCCGCTTTTTTCCCCAACACAGTCAATTCAGGAGCAAATTCTAGTGAATATCCGCAGCGGCTCGTGGTAGGCAGTATCAAGTCCATCATTGGCCACACAGAGGGAACAGCTGGTCTTGCAGGAATCCTCAAGGCCTCGTTGGCCTTGCAAAACGCCACCCTCCCACCAAACCTCTTATTCAATCGTCTCAACCCACGTATCGAACCGTTTTATAATAACTTGAAGCTCTCGGTGACATCAACCCCCTGGCCATCCGTCCTGCATGGCGGTCCGCGTAGGGCTAGCGTAAACAGGTGAGATTTGGGGCGACCGTGGCTCTTTCCCGCGCCTCTTCATTAGAAGTAAAAATATAATTTATCTGACAATTTGATGTCCAGCTTCGGCTTCGGTGGCGCCAATGTCCACGCCATTCTCGAAAGTTACGAGCCCGGGGATTTGGCACCCCTGCCAGGACCATCTTCAAAAATCGCCGTGTTCACGCCGTTCGTGTTCTCGGCATTTTCAGAAACATCCCTCATCGCTAATCTGGAGAGATTCCATGAGTATCTGCAGGATAATTCGGATTCTGTTGATCTACGAGACCTTGCCTACACATTGCACAGTCGACGCACAGGTTTCCAGGTCACCACGGCCATTGTGGCTTCCTCCGTGGAGGACTTAAGTCGCAAAGTTGCCAAAATTAAGGATGCCGAAAAAGATGCTGATAAGCCTGTCATAACTCGAGTTCCACGACGGAGAGCCTCGCAACCTGGGGGGCCACGCTTTCTCGGCATATTTGTAAGCGCATTAACCTCAAGACCGGGGTGGAATAAATCAGATATTCACTAACACCTACAGACGGGACAAGGTGCCCAATTTGCCGGCATGGGCGTTGAGCTGTTGAAGAGCTCCAAAGTTGCAAGCCAAGTCGTTGCACGGCTGGAAACTCGACTTCTTCAACTCCCCATAGCCGATCGCCCACAATGGTCACTCATGCAAGAATTGGAAAAAGAACCATCGTCCTCGCGTATCGGCGAGGCCACACTCTCACAGCCGCTTTGCACGGCGGTCCAGATTCTTCAAGTAGACCTCTTGCAAGCTGCTGGTATCGATTTTGATGCTGTTGTCGGCCACTCTTCTGGCGAAATCGCAGCTGCTTACGCGGCGGGTTTTATCTCAGCCGAGGATGCAATCTGCATTGCTTACTACCGCGGCCTCCATTCCAAATTGGCGTCGGGACCCAATGGAAAACCCGGAGCTATGATGGCTATAGGTACTTCAGCTGAAGATATGCAAGAACTATGTGACGATCCAGATTTCCAGGACCGTGCGTGTATTGCAGCTTTTAATTCCCCTGTTAGCGTTACTGTGTCCGGGGATCGGGACGCTATCGAGGATTTGAAGGTCATACTTGACGATGAGAAGAAGTTTGCGAGACTTCTCAAGGTCGACAAAGCTTACCACTCACATCACATGTTGCCATGCTCGGAGGCATATCTCAACTCAATGGCTGCGTTGGACATGCACGTCGATAACGGAGGGCGATCCACCTGGTTTTCTAGCGTCCTGAACGGCGAAGACATGTCTGGCAGACACGAGCTCCTCAAAGGGACGTATTGGGACAGGAACATGATCAGTCCTGTGTTATTTGAGAAGGCCATCACCAACGCCTACACTGTACTTGGCCCTTTCGATTGTGCCTTAGAAGTAGGTCCTCATCCTGCACTTAAGGGCCCCGCCCTCCAGACTATACAAGAGATATCAGGCAGTGAGCTACCTTACACAGGTCTCTTCCGCCGTAATGCTTCGGCAGTTGAGTCTGTTGCCGAAGGACTCGGCTATGTCTGGTCTTGTCTTGGCAAAGGTGCAATTGATCTGCATAAATATGACCGATATGTGTCTGAAGACTCTCCTTGTAGACTGATTAAGGGTCTGCCGACATATGCTTGGGATCATGACGAGTACTGGAACGAATCGAGATACGCAAAAGCAATCCGCCTCCGCCCAGGTCCTGTACATGAGCTTTTAGGCCACATGACGCCAGACAGCAACGAACAGGATATGCGTTGGCGTCATGTGTTGAAGCCTATCGAAATTCCTTGGCTGCTGGGTCACCGTCTACAAAACCAGATTGTTTTCCCCGCAGCCGGATATGTCGTCACCGCTCTTGAGGCAGCCACGGCCATGTGCAAACGAAAGCGTGTCTCGGCATCGCTAATTGAACTTTCTGATGTTGAGTTCGGCCGAGCTCTCGTCTTCAAGGATGATGACTCGAACGTCGAAGTGGTCACCTCATTGGCAGGTATCGTGTGTCTGAGCCCAGGCCTTATAGAAGCCAACTTCAGATACCATGCAGCAGACGGCAAAGTCGACAGCTCACTGAATCTCATGGCCACTGCTCGAGTTCATATCTCCCTCGGCGAACTCCTTACTGAGGCTCTACCAGCCAGAGCGCCCAAGCCAGCTAGCCTTCTCAAGGTCCGCCCAGACGATTTTTACGCCGCTTCGAGAGATCTTGAGTATCAATGGGCTGGTCCGTTCGTTGCGCTGGATAAGTTGGAAAGAAAGCTCGGTGCTACCGTGGGAGTCCTCAATATTGTCGAACAGTCAGGACTGCTGCTTCATCCCGCACTGCTTGATGCAGCTTTTCAAGGTGTCCTTCTGGCATACTCCTTTCCGAATGATGGGCAGCTTTGGACCATTCATGTTCCCGGGAAGATTGAGCGCCTTACTGTTAATCCGTCTCTCTGCGCGCGCGAGACAGGCAAGGGAATGCCCTTGTCATTTGCCTCTTCGCATCACCCGGAGACAGTGAGGATGATAGGCAACGTTGATATCTTCCCAAGTGACCCGGATCTGAAGAATGCTATTATTCAGGTCGAAGGACTTGAATGCTTTCCTCTCTCCCGAGCTTCAGCTCAAGACGATAAAGAGGCGTTTGCGACTGTCGTGTGGGACGTCGCATCCCCGGACCCTCAACTTGCAATCGCCAGCGACAGCCTTGTTACGGAGGAGGAACACGAGCTAGCTGGGCAACTTGAACGCATGGCGGGATTCTATGTGCGCAAACTCGTTCGAGAGGCACCAGCTGATCACTCGTCTCTGGCTGAGGGGCCGTACGCACGTCTTCGATTTGCGACCGAAGCGATATCTTCTGCCCGAGCCGGTCACATATCACTATGGCGTCCTGAGTGGGAGAACGATACATACAAGCAATTGATTTCAGCGTGCCAACCTTTTGCTCACACAGTCGAGATGCAACTTCTCCGTCTAATTGGTGGTTCTCTGCCTGACATATTCGAGGCAGATAAATCACCAATCAAGTTGAACAACACACTCGCCGAACAATTTTACTCGGATGCGCTTGGGTTGAGGATTGGCAACAGACGTCTGGCCCGAACAGTGAAGCAACTCACTCATCGTTATCCTCATCTGGACATTCTACAGATCAGTGCCGGGACAGGTGCTGCCACTAAAGCTATATTTAACGAGATTGGGCCCACTTTCTCCTCATATACCTTTACTGACATGTTTTCTAGTACCATTGAATCAACCAAAACTTGGGCTGCGCCACATCTACACAAGATGGTCTTTAAGACGCTGGATATCCGCCAGGATCCTGTTGCGCAGGGCTTTGTAGAGCAGTCGTATGATCTGGTTTTGGCCTCCCTCGTTTTGTACTCCAGCGCTGTTCTCAAACAGACCTTACAGAATGCTCGGCGACTTTTGAAGCCCGGTGGCTATCTCATCATACTCGAGCTACTCCCAGTAAAGTCTTCGGTCTACCCTCTCATTTTCGGGGCCATCCCAGGATTGTGGCAAGGCGCGGATGAGGATCGGGCCTTGTCGCCGGCCATGAGCCTGTCGTGCTGGGACCACTTACTTCATGGTTCGGGCTTTTCCGGCTGCGATACTTCAACTCCGACTTTGCTCGAGCAGAGCTGCATCACGCCTTTCACTGTTCTGTTATCCCAGGCTATGGATGGAAAGACGACTTTCCTGCGATATCCACTCAAATTTGAATCTGATGAGTTTTTCAAACCCGGTACACTCATAGAAGACCTTGTCATAATCGGCGGGGCAAGCTTGGAAGTAGCCCGGCTAATAGAACATACCACGAACCTGGTGCAAAATCACTGTGGCAATATTAGAGCAATACGTACATTACCGGATCTGCCCCATTTGAAAATGACATCTAAAACGACTGTGCTAAGCCTCACAGAGCTTGAGGATCCAATCTTTCAGAACCTCGACCACGAAAAATGGGAAGCATTAAAAGAGATGACGATGACAGCCGGCGTACTGCTCTGGATAACGCAGGGCCGGCGAGCAAAAAATCCATTTGCGAACATAATGGCTGGTCTAATGCGTTCGGTGATCCGCGAGGTCCCTACAATCAACTACCAGATGCTAGACTTTGAGGACGCCCGTAGGATAGATGCTCATAATTTAGCAGAGGCACTATTGCGACTCCAGGCTGAGATTGTGTGGCAGCGGCAAGGCAAGATTCGCACCTCCGTCGAGAACGAGTTGGTCTTGGATGAAGGAGGTCGGCTTACTATCCCTCGTCTTATAATCAACAAGGAAATGAACGATCGCTACAACTCGTCCAAGCGGGCCATCATGGACCGCTTTGATTCCTGTCAGCAAAACATACGTGTAGCGCCAATTGACACCCAGTCGGGCTATGAATTGATGCAAGAACCTGACCCCAGCTTCGAGGATGGAACAGGAGTAGCGCGGATGGAAGTCACCCTTTCACTCCTCTCTGCTGTCCGCGTGGCCGAGTTCGGCTGCATGTTTCTCAAGCTAGGGAAACAAGGAGCATCGGAGAACCACCTGATATCTCTATCGAACAAGCACTCTTCTATTACGAGCTCCTGGGACTGTCTCTCCGTTAGGATTGATTTGAGGAAATTTCCGAAAACATTGTTCTTCTCTCTAGTCGTCCATCACCTACTGGCTTCTGTGTTGTTAAGGAGCTTGTCTAGGGGCGACGTTGTCTTGGTACTTGAGCCGGAACACGGGTTTGCGACAATTCTGGCCAACGATGCGCGGCTTATTGGAGTGCATGTCACCTTTGTAACAGCTAACCTTATAGACGAAACGCCACATGGGGATCTCAACTGGCTCAATATTCATCCTTCGACCCCAGATCGCGTGCTTTCTCGTCTCTTACCCACAGGGATATCCGTCTTTGTCGATTTCGCGGAAAGCGAGTCCGTCAGCAGCCGTATCCGGTCGCTGCTCTCCACTCATTGCCGCACGGATAGCACCAAGACGCTATTCACAGATGAGGCCTGGGCTCCTCCCAGCTCCCAAATCGATGAAGTCCAGAAACGCCTGCAGGACGCTGTGGCTCGTGCCACACGTACTGTGGCAGAAACCAACAAGACAGATAATTTGATACTGCCAACAATTCAACCTGGCTCGCTTGCAGAGGCCCACAACAGACCTGTTCCGTTCTCACTCATCGACTGGACTGGGTGTTCAGATGTCCCCGTCCGAATCCGATCCATCGATACTCAGATCTCCTTTTCGGGCCAGAAGACGTACTGGTTCGCTGGTCTTAGCGGCGGGCTTGGAATAGCCCTCTGCGAGTGGATGGCCCGACACGGGGCCAATTACTTCGTGATTTCGAGCCGAAACCCGAAGATCCATGATTCTTGGTCCGAAACGATGTGTGAGCTCGGTGTCGTGGTAAAAATCGCATCATGGTAGGCTTTCTCTCCGTAGCGCCAAGTGTGTTTCGTTTTGATAATCCTGAGCTGACCGTGTGGACTTTGTTCAGCGATGTTACTATTAGGGATCAGGTGGTCGCACTTCATACCGAGATATGCACGACGATGCCCCCGATTGCAGGCGTTGTACAAGGTTCTAGTACGTGCAAATCCTATTATATCTACTTCCCATTCTCTTCTTGCCATCGTAATTCTTCAGGCAGGTGGAAGACATAGATTTAGACAAACTGCGATGCGATTAGCACCCATGTTCCTCCCTATCTGTTTTACCACAGAGCTTCGTCGCTATCATAATCTCAAACTGACATGCGTTCTTCCTAGTGGTCCTTGAGGACACGGCAATCCGTGCTATGACCGTGGACAATTTTCTGAGGGGTACCAGGCCTAAGGTAGAGGGAAGTGTCCATCTGAACGATCTTTTCCTGGAAAACACTCTGGATTTCTTTGTGTTTTTCTCCTCTATCGTCTCAGTGATTGGGCGGCCAGGGCAGAGCAACTACTCGGCGGCCAACGCGTTCATGACAAGCCTAGCAGAGCAACGTCGACGAAGAGGACTGGCAGCTTCCATCATTCACATCGGGCCCATTTATGGCATTGGATATGCGGCTCAATTGGAGAAGCCAATCTATTCCAGAGCCGCATTTCGATCAACAGCTATGATCCCCACGTGCGAGCGCGACTTCTATCAACTTTTCGCTGAAGCTGTAATTGCAGGGCGGCCTGGCTCGTCTTGGAACACCATCGAGCTTTTTAGCGGTGCCCGAAGAATTAGCAAGCACGACCTGGACCGACCAGTATGGGAGGCCGAGCCTTTGATGAGCCACTTCGTCCGAAATCCTGATGGATTCTCGCAAGCGACAGCCGACAGCCAATCTAGAGTCCCATTGAGGACGCAGCTTGCACGGGCCCATGACCGAGGCCAGATCTACAACGTTGTCCGTGATGCATTCCTCCCCAAAATTTACAGTCTCTTCCAGTTGGATCCCAGCAAAGTCGCGAAAGACACCCTAGTCGGGTTGCGACTGGACGAGATGGGGATAGACTCACTCTTAGCCGTTGAAATACGCGGCTGGTTCATGAAGACTCTCGAAGCGAACATACCTGTCTTAAAGATTCTTAGTGGCGTTCCCATTGGTGATCTCATCATGATGGCTACAGACAAAATCCTCGAAAGGCTCGTACCGAATTTGAAATCTAATCAAGACGCAAAGCCTGAAGCCGACGCCCCCTTCTTGGCTGCACCGCACAAAAGCTTACTGGGTCCAGAAACGGACAGTAGCAGCACTTCTGAATCCGGCGACCCGAGCAATGCGTCAGCTGTTGCGTTGTCAACCAGCGACACTAGCGACGAACCCAGCTCAGTAGAAAGTATTCAGAGCCTGTCCTTTCGGAAAACGTTCAGACTATCATTCAGTCAAGAGACGTTCTGGTTCGTCTGGGCATTTTTGAAAGATAAGACCAGCCTTAATCATACAGCCTGGGCCCGTATCACTGGGAGAATACGGATCCCAGATTTTCAAAGGGCTGTCCGTTCCTTAGTTCGGCAACACGAGATATTGAGAACGTGCATCATCGAGCAAAATGGCAAGCCAATGCAGGCCATCATGGACACCGGCGCTCTACACCTCGAAGTCGCCCAGGTTGATAAAGAAGAGGACATGCACAGAGCTGTAGAGTTACTTCAAAACCATCACGTGTATGACGTGGCTCACGGCCAGACCATACGATGCATGCTCCTATCGATGTCACCTGAGCAGCACTACTTCGTCGCTGGCTTGCATCCTTTAGTCGCAGATGGCATGTCCTTCCAGAGCTTGTTGAGAGGGGTCCAGCAGCTTTACACCTCCCCCAACCACGACCAAGCATACAAATCGCATCAATTCTCATACTACTCCGAGAAACAGCACGCTGATTTTACCACGGGCAAATTTGATGGCGAGCTGCAATTTTGGAAGGCCGAGATGGCCATGTTCCCACCACCACTGCCAATTCTAACTCTGTCGAGGGCGACTTCGCGACCTGCGTTGAGAGTATATGAGAATGAGCATGCCGTTTTGAGAGTAAGCGCCGAGTTGAAGGGAAATATCCAGGCAATTTGTCGACGATACAGAGTCACACCTTTCCACTTTTATCTCAGTGCTTTTCGAGTGCTACTTTTGCGATACTCTCCTATCGGTGACGGGGAAGACGTGGCCATCGGCATAGGTGATGGAAACCGAACAGAGAGTGAGATGATGGACGTCATCGGACCATTCGTGAACTTCCTCGCACTACGACTTCGCACCCAGTCATCAGCCAGTTTCACCCATCTCTTGCAAGATGTGCGCGACAAGGCATATGCAGCCTTGGCTCACTCTAATGTGCCTTTCCAGGTTCTCCTGAATGAGTAAGTATTTCTATTTCTTAGACTCGAATAGTGCCAAGCAACCCTTCGTCAAGACTAAGGAATGTTGCTAACTCTCTGTCTGCCTTACAGGCTAAATGTATCGAGATCAACATCTCACACCCCCCTATTTCAATCCTTTGTGAATTACAGACAAGGTCTGCTTAAAACGACACACTGGGGAAAGGGCGACAACAACCTTGCGCTCCATTCCATTGAAATTGGCATCTCCAAGATGGCCTACGATGTTACGCTTGAGATTTTGGATTACGCCGACGGCGAGTGTGTCCAGACGCTTGTGGTGCGCAAAGACCTCTACGGTCTGGCCGAAGTCCAAAATTTGGCTAAGAGCTATGAACGCTTGATGGAAGCGTTTGTTGCAGATCCGAACTTGTCGCTGGATAGGCCCGACCTGTTTGCACCTGCTGAGATCCAAGAAGTCCTTCGATTCAGCCGAGGTCAGTACTGCACCTAACGGTGTTTTCTTAAATTTGACCCTTGGCGAGATATCTGACATGCATACCTAGGTCCGTCCTGGCCTTCTCAGTGGCCTGAGACAGTTATTCATAGGGTGGATCAAATCGCGCAATCGCAGCCGCAGGAAATCGCAGTACGATATGGCAAGATATCCAGCACATATGCAGAAGTTTTGGCCCACGCAAACGCCGTCACTGCCGCGCTGCAAGCGGCTAATGTTACCATCGCGTCGCCAGTCGCAGTGCTGCTAGAATTCAGTCCTGCTTGGATTTCATCCCTACTCGGCATCATGCGTGCAGGCGCCGTCTATCTACCGCTTGACTCGTCTTTACCGTGGGCTCGTCTCGCTGCCATGGTCCACGACTGCCAGCCAAATATTATCCTTGTAGACCAGGACAGCAAACAGTACGTGAGCAAGCTTAAGAGGTCCGAAATGCAAGTCATCGACGTCTCTAGCATTGAGCGACAAGATGAAACCACCGCGATTTCCGCAAATGCAGATGATCCGGCTGTCATCCTCTACACAAGCGGGTCCTCGAGCGCGCCTAAAGGCATAATGCTGAAGCACGAGGGCCTGCGTAATTGGACTGAGCCCATAGCTCGGTCCTTCAACCTTGGAAGAGAGGTGGTGCTTCAGCAAACTTCGCCAACCTTCGACCTTAGCCTGATCCAGGTTTTCACGGCGCTGTGCTTCGGAGGAAGTTTGTGTCTCATCTCGCAACAGCAACGAGGTGATGCCAAAGCAATCAGCAAAATCGTCGCCGATGAAGGAGTTACATTCACATGTGCCACGCCATCCGAATATGCGACTTGGCTTCACTACGGTAAACGGACTCTCCACAACTCTGCAGCGTGGAAGTCGGCTCTTTGCGCTGGTGAGCCTGTGCCTTTCTCGCTTGTGGAACAGTTTGCATCTTTGGGTAGGACAGATCTGACAGTTTACAACCTCTACGGACCGACCGAGACGTCGTTGACCTGTACAGCAACCCAGGTGTCTTTGAACACGTCTTGTGGACCCATTGCAGCTGGTCGCCCGCTGCCCAATTACTCCGTCTATGTGGTTGACGAACAACTTAGACCTGTTCCAGTTGGTATGCAGGGAGAGATTTACATTGGCGGCCTAGGCGTTGGGCTGGGCTATCTCAACCAACCGGAGCTTACGTCCGCCAGGTTTGTTCCAAACGTACTCGACAAGCCGAAGGATAATGCTTGGAGTTGGAAGACTATGCATCGCACTGGTGACCTTGGGCGATGGCTCGAAGATGGGCAACTTCTGGTTGAGGGGCGCATTGATACACAAGTCAAATTACGCGGATTACGTATCGATCTCGCCGAAGTTGAGCATGCCATACTTGACGTGGCCGACGGCGAGCTGTGTGAGGCTGTTGTGTCGGTCCGCAGATCGTCACTCGAGGAACCCGAGTTTCTTATAGCCCATATTGTCTTCGCCCAGGCTGACAACAATAGACAACACCTGGGTGTCATTCAGTCCCGGCTGAGCAAAAGACTACCAAAGTACATGTGTCCTGCTGCCTTTGTCTCCCTCGATAAAATGCCTACGACAACCTCCGGGAAGCTCGATCGCAGGCTGATCGCCGAGCTGCCCTTGCCTTCAGATGGAAATCGACTTGGAGATGGTGAGGAGAAGGAGCAAGTCGTCACTCTGACAGACACAGAAACGCGCCTAAAGAAAATTTGGGAAGAAACTCTTGGCCTGCAACGCAGAATCACTGTTCAGACCGACTTCTTCCACGTCGGTGGCTCCTCCTTGCTGCTCCTTAGCCTTGAGGCGCGTATAAGAGAGACCTTCAACTGTGACATGCCACTGGTTCGCATGTTCGAGTCAAGCACTCTAGGCGCCATGGCACACCAGATTGATCACGGCTCGTCATACGACGTTGAAGCCGACGCTATTGATTGGGACAAGGAGACGGCGTTGCCGCCTGAGTTGCTCGACCTTAAAATCAAGACAGCGCATTCATCAACATATACATCGCCAAAACACAACGCCAAGCCTAAAGTCGTGGTCCTCACAGGCGCAACGGGCCAGCTAGGGCGCGCTTTACTGGATACCCTGGTCGCGGAACCACTTATCGATCATGTTCATTGCATCGGAGTGCGAAATACGCGGGACAGACCCGACATGGCAGCTTTCGACAAGAACAAGGTCACGATGCACGAAGGAGACCTTGTACTTTCGAACCTGGGTTTATCAGGAGACGACGCGGCGGCCGTGTTCGGCGCGGCTGATGCCGTCATTCACAGTGGCGCCGACATGTCGTACCTCAAAACGTATGCCTCGCTCCGCGCTGCGAACCTGAAGTCGACCAAGGATCTTGTCAAGATGATCGCGCGGCATAGCGGTCGGAGAAGCGTACCGTTTCACTACGTAAGCACCGTGTCTGTTGGGAATATCGTCGCGACAGCTCTAGCAAATGGCGCAAATATCACGGACAGAACAGGCGATGTTGGTTCGAGCCCTGGCGCTTCAGACGCACACGACATAGAAATTGGCGAGTTTGTATTCCGTCCCGTTTCCATCGCTGCGTACCCGCCACCATCAGTAGTTACGTCCTCGGAGATCGCTAGAACGGCCCACGGCTACGTAGCCACCAAGTGGGCAAGTGAGGTCTTCCTCGAACACCTGCACGAGCGCTACCCGGAATGGTCAGTCATGATCCACCGACCCAGTCTCATCGCGCGCCAGACTTCGGAGGCGCCGTCGTCGGGTCAAAGCAAAGAAGGGGCTGGCGGCGCAAGACTCGAGTTTGTGGAAAATCTACGCCGGTATTCGTCCCTCCTGCGCGCTGTTCCTGCGGTGCCTGCCATAGCGGACAAGCGAGTGAGCATCAATGGCGCGTTTGATGTGGTCCCTCTGAGCGATGTGGTGAAGGAAATGGTAGATTCGCTGAGGAGGAGCTTGAAGGATGTTCGCGAGGAAAGGGTGGTGAAGGAGATGAGGTTCTTTCACCATATCGGTGGCGTGGAGCTCCCGCTGAATGATGTTCGGAATTTGGTAGCGAAAAACAAGCATGGTAAAGATATTCGGGAAATGGACGTGGTCGAGTGGGCGCGGAAAGCGGGCGAGCTGGGAATGCATCCGACCATGGTGGCATTGTTCGAGAGCCTGGCGGCTGCGGAGGGACGGCTGGTCCTCCCACGCCTGGCGAGGTGATTCAGGAGCGACTGAGATATGACATTTTAACAGAAACACCCGACGGACACTTGTACTTTCAGAGCAAATTTAATGAGAAAATGCTTCGGAGTATACACCGCAGACCTCATGTGTGACCTAGCGACTACTAGCCGGGCCCAGCCCATCTTTCTCCATTTCATTCATTCTGTGATGCGAATCAGGATAGCCACAAAATCGTGGGTTGCTTGAGCCTCCGATGCAAGATAAATTCCGACGTTCTCTTTTATCAGCTTTCCTGCGCAACACTCAAGCTTTCATTTTGTCTTATTTCAATTGTACTCTGTGTATGATACGTCAAATTAACTGAAGCTGTCATCCCATCCCTTCAAGACCCATCCAGAAACAATTGCTAGTAAAGAAGATTCGACTCCTTCAGGATTTGCCGAAACGATGGCAACTGTTAAAGTACTCATGAAATTAAAAGTACTTTCTTCGCTTCGTCAATTTAATCAGCTTTGCATCAATCGATGTCGTAATCTTTAATCCCCCCCTTTCAGCAATCATCTGTCGTAATACAAGACTTGTCATCATAGTCAAAGCTCTCAGAAGTACCCTCTTCTGATCAGTCCTCTATTCTTCTTCACCGAAGATCTGACATTGGCACGATCTCTATCAGGTCTAGTAGGAGGGATTAGTACGGCCACAAATCAAGGTCTAGATTTTCTATAACGAATCGTTCTTACAAAGGCAACCAAGCTCTCTAGGCCGCGTCAGGTACGATCACCTGATCTTCACTGCTCGTTCCACATAACTTCCAGGCTAGAAATGAGCGGTTGCTAACCCGCAATGAGTGTAGTTTCTTCTTCAATTTTCTTTGATATTGGATGATGAATCTCTGCTAGCGCAGGCTCAATGCTCACCCTTTGGTATATAAACCCCAACCTCCTCCCAACTTCTTTGTCTTTTCTACATCCACCAACTCTGGTCCAACCTCCTTCATCACAACATGGACTAATATACCTGGCACCAGTCTGGTCTACTATCTCCTTGTTCCACCTACTAGTATTATACATTGGAAGAGAACATAAACGACATTGAGCTTTCACTCTCTACCAAGGAACTATCAGTCAGTACGTCACGTGGTCCATGCGATTAATACCGAAAGCACTGGGACCCATACACGCTCCAAAAAATCCGACTCTCTATGCTGGTATCGCAACCTCGGCTTAGAGCATCCTGTCAAACTCTGACAGCTAGTGAGTTTTAGACGAAGTGTCAATATTGGGCACCTCCTATGATCTAAGAAAGCTTCCATTCTGAATCCTATGCTTCCTCCTGTTTTCCTCTTGGAACTCCTCCAAAACGAGGCTCGAATGCGAAAACCAGAGACTTAAGAACTACCTAGAATCCCGGATATCGACTAACTGAACTGAGAAACTTGGTCACTTTTATGGTCAGCTGTATTCGTTTACTTGGCCAGTAACAAATTCACTTTCTGACACAATGGAATGAATCTGATCTTTTGATCAATTTTATCCGCTTGAGTTGCCAACAAGACCTGTAGGTCCCTTTCCCGGGTTTTTTAAAGTTGAGATATCGTCACCCTCTTCGATGGAAGGAATTCAAGGCCTCAACATACCTTTAACAAAGTCACAACGCAGAGTTCTTGTGGGATAAGTCGCCATTCAGGATGCACAAATGTCACTGGCTTGCCTCACTTCTTCATTTGGAGCTCAATTTATCGGAAATCCACCTAAAAAATCCGGGAAACTATCTTCCAAAAATGAAATTCGACTTTCGGTCCGACCGCGCCTGAGCCTAGAAGCTAAACAGTCGAGAAGCCATCCAACACAGTGATCGAAAACAACATCCAATTGCCGATCCGGTTTCCGCTCCCAGAAACATTCCCAACTTGCGATTTGTTCACGCCGCATGCACGTCTCACATGCTGTCTGACAAGGAGGGTTTTTGAATGACGTCTATTCTGACTTGCATCAGCAAAATATTGTTTTCATTCAGCAGCTGGAAAGGCAGCTTCTCGATCATCATTCTCTGGCGCCTCACCCACATTGCTTTCTACTCTGCGAAACAAGAGAATTGAAACGTGAGGAGAAGCGCGATGCAGCTCGCAATCAACCAGCGTGACATGCGATCCGGATTCATCCACCGAGCCAACCCCGTCAGCATGGGAATTACGACACGGAGCGCGATCCGAAGCTAGCACAGAACGTACTCTAGGTCTAAACAAGAAAGCTTTCTGACAGTGAGATATGTTCTGGATTGCGATAGCAAAATATAGCTTTCATTCAGCAGCTGGAAAGATAACCCCACAACTAAAGAGTGTGCAGTATCTTCACCCACATTGCTTTCTACTCTTCCCTTCAACCTCTAAAACCTGGAGTGCAACGAAGCAAAGGCGTCTTACGGCGTAGCCCTCGATCCGGAATCGTCTCTTGTTTCAACTATATCGGCATGAGAAAAGCGCTAAGAAGCGTGATCCGAAGCTGATGCAGAAAGGATCCCAGGTATTACATAAGAAAACCTTTTCCGAATCGGGTCTATCTTGGGATACATCAGCAAAATATTGCTTTCATTCAACAGCTGGAAAGGCAGCTCGACAAACTGATCACCCGATCCAATGCGGCGGGGATAAAAGAGATCAACAAGTGGTACGAAAAGGACAGCGACTACGGGGTGGGATGGTACCACCGGAAGACGAGATCCGACACCTGGTCGCCGCCCTACCGTGACCGGCTCTCGGCCGCTCTGTACATGTCAGCGCTTCTTGAGCTGATTCGTCTAATATCTTCACCCACATTACTTTCTACCTTTCCCTTCAGCCCCTCACTCCCTGAAGCGATGGAATAAAGGTATCTTCTAGCATAACTCTTGGTACGGAATTACTCACCGCCTCAACCATATCAATATGGGCAATCCGGTACAAAGCGTGATCCAAAGATGGCGCGGCATGTGTCTGGGTGTTGTTAAAGAAGGGTTTCAAAGTGTGAGGGATGTTTTGGCAATCACGATGAAGAAGGGGTTTGGTTAACAGCCAGGAACTGCGATATGAGGTCGATAAAGGAAATGAGGCCATAGGACGATGAGTCTCTCGGGACTTAAAGGGAGATAACGAGGGAGATAATGGTAAAAAGAACGCCGCTACAGGGCTACTGAATGACAATATACATGACGCGTTTATTAAACCGAGCGCAGCGCTCGTCAACCTCAGGCCAAACCTACATCCAGCAGAACACCTTCTTTGCCTTCGAAACCGAGGCTTCCAGAGCAGGATATCCCGCGTCGATCTCGACAACCGGCTATTTCCAATAAATTTCAATTTCTCAGCTCATGACCTCTAGCCTTGGAAAACGTATAAACGCGCTTCTTTCTACCAAGCTCGACGGCATGAATCTCGACGCTTTACCTTATTATTCATAAAAACGTACCTACTATCGACGACTCGCTTTACCGTGTTCGATATCAAACACGGATTAGCTCCCCGCTCTTCTCATCTGGAGCAACAGCATTGCCCGCAATCATTCACATCCCGTGGATCTCCACTGGGTGTTATCGACGACCCAGTACTCCTCGCCCATATCACCGAAAACCCACAGAATTGATTTCGACGGTTTCATCTTACAGAAAAGTATCTCCATGGACCGCAATCTTTTACTATACATCAGGAAGAACGCATTTGCTTGGGCCAACTGGACCGGAGACTATCAATAAGCGAAGTGGACCTGCCGGCAGGAAAAAAGGGGTAAAATGGGGCGTTGTGATTTATGACTAGTTCAACCCGGCGCGGCTTGAATTCATTTGCGATGTTCGATCTGCATGCAGATGATATGATCATCATCAGCAGAGATCTTCGTGTCATCATCACAAGCAGATGATGCCGCATGTGTTTGAGAGGACGGAGGAACAGGCCGCGACAATGAAACAAATGGTTCCCAAGTGGCAATATGTCAACTCCGCATATGAGCTCTTGAAAACTCGTCTGCTTGCAGAGCAATTGAAATGGGCCGGCCGTCTACGAAATTAGCTCTTATACCTTTATCACCCACCCCACTGAGAATGCTCTCTCCACCTTGCTCTCTATTATCACGATCTCCAAGAACCCCCCAAAATTTTCTGAAAAAGCAGTCCTGGGAATGACGAGCGATATTGAGCGCTACCCTCTTTGAGCATCAAAGAAAACGCTTCTGCGTGAGCCAGATTGACTGAGGACTGTCGATAAGCTAAGTGGAGCAAAAGGGAGCAAGGGGTGGTCTCGGGATCTAGCTACCTATCACCCATACAAGTAAGATGTTGATGTTTTATACAACGACGAAAAGTCTATCAGTTATTTCAATTGATCGGATGAATCTAAGATTTTGGCTGGGAACAATACACACCGTTTCCTAAGATCGCAGTCTCTCCTTCAACAGATTGGAGGCTATCCACAAGTGAAAGGGAGCAGCCGGCTGGAGCAAAGGGTAAAATTTGGTGGCATTGCGATTTTGCGATCAATCCAACCCGGCCGTCTATGGAACTACTTCTCAAACCCACCAGTGTTACAGGTTAGAATTTGATCTTCGGTATGACGATGAACGGTTCATCGATTGTTATTCGAAAGAATGATATCAAGGATTAAGCGAAACGATGCTGAGACAACGGATAATGTTCATGATTCATGTCTCTTTGAGCATCGTGAGGTACGCATTTGCATGGGCCAACTGGACTGGAGGCTATCGACAAGCGAGGTGGAGCAAGGTGTGAAAAATGGGGTGGCATTGCGATTTGCGACCAATTTCCAGATCAAAATCTGAAAGAATGATATCGAGAATTAAGCAAATCTATGCTGAAAAATGATGATCAGCAACCGAAGATTGCACTCTAGTCAAATATTGAGAGAGACGCGCCTTTACATCCTCTAGCTCTCAAACGCTGTCCGTCGTACGGGTTTAAATTTACACTCTTTAAAAAAGATCGATGAAAACCTCATCATCGATTAAAAGCTAAAAGAACGGTATCAATAATTCCCCAAAAAATCAATGCTATGTAAGAGTAAAATGTACTACAGTAACCGAAGCTCGCACTCTCTCCTACATCTTCTCTTCCACTTCCACATCCTCTTCCACGTCCACGTCCACGTCCGCATCCTCTAACCTCTCCACCTCCAAACCCCAATCACCCACCCACCCGAAACCTCAGTCCTCAACATCCCAACCAAAAAAAACCCCCATCAGCCGCTCCAAAAATTTCGAATTGTCTATCAGCGAGACAAGAATTCTCATCCTACGGCCAACTCACCCTTCGCACTAACGTCTATCGCTTCCGCTGGTTCTTCTTCGTTGTTTTATTGCTGGTGGTGCTATCATGTGAGAAGTTCATGGTTTTATGAATCTGCTTGAAAAGTAGTGGGAGTTGGTTTGAGGGGTCTGAGGGATGGTGGTGAGGGTGGCGGGGAGTGAGGGGCGGCGGGGGGAGTGAGGGGGGAAAGAGCACCGGGGGGGAGAAAAGGTATAGCGGGTTTTTGGGTGAGAGGGACTTTGGTAAATAAAACCGCAAAGTGGTGGGTTGTGGTTGTTGTAATAGTGAAGTATGGTCGGCCGTTTTCTCATGAATTATATGTATCTCTATGTTCATAACCAACGTATATACCCCCCTAACCCCCCCAAACCACCCACTCATCCCCCACCCCTCCCAATCCTCCGCTCGTAAGCCCCCCACGCATCCTTCCGATACCTTTCCGCCTCCCTCCGCCTATCCCTTGCCCCTAGTATCCCCCTTCCTACGATAACAACATCCGCCCCTTCCTTGCCCACAACCTCCGCGGGTGTCCTCCATCTCTGGCCCAGGCCATCCCCTTTGTTACTTTCATCGTCTTCCTCGCCTTCGGGTGGAAGAGAAACGCCTGGTGTGATGTTTAGAAACGCGTCGGTAGGTTTTTGATTTAGCGAGTGCTGGGAGATGAAGCCGAGGACGAAGTCCGGGTGGGCGCGAGCGGCGGAGAGGCAGGCGCTGGTATAGGCGGGTGTCATAAGGTTGCCTTCGCTGCTCATTTCGGCCAGGAGGAGCAAGCCTCTGACGTGTGGTGGGGGGCCGAGCGCTTGGAGCGCTTGTTCGCGGTCGCCGGGTTCGATATCGCCATCGCCGGATGAGAAAGAGCGGGCAAGCACAGGCGGTGAAGGTTCGTAGGTTTGGGAAATGGTGGTTACGGCTGTGACGGAGCTGTTTGTGCGGGCATGGTGTGAGTCTGGAATTGGGATTGTGATCGAGGCAGAGTCTTCCTCTTCGTCTTCGGTGGTGTCGCCGTCAAGGCTGCGGCGAGGGGTGCCGGTACTTATTTCGGTGAAGACAGATTGGTTGAGGGATGTCAAGGTCGTAGTTGCGGCGGAGTGGAGTGCGGTGATGATCGAGGGGCCTGGAAAGATGTGGGCATTTGTTAGGTGAGCCCAGGTGGCGATTGAGAGGGGGCCGCGGGTGTACTGTGATTGGACTGTGCCTGTTTCGCTTGTCTTAGAATCCGATCTACCGGCATTCGATAAGATACATTTGACACGGGTTTAACATACTGCCAATATCACCAAATTTCCTATCCTCGAAAATCAAGAAGCGTTTTCTCCGAGATATTTCTGTAAGGCCCTTGATCGTCTTTTCCGAAAAGTCATCGATAATGTCGGAATGGGTTTTAAGTACGCAAATGTAATCTCCAACTTCTTCGGCTAGACGTAGCAAGACGGAAGTCGAATTGACATCTGCTGACACACAAAGATTGGAACGTTTAATAGAGATGAGATGCAGAAGATAGCTGGTCAAAGGAGGTGTGTCTTGGATTTCAGCGCGAACAGAGTACGGGAGGGCAAGGATAGGGTGTTGGTTTGAGGGCATCTTCTAGACATATGGTAAGTGTCTTGGGGCGCATTGAAGGCAGTCCTTCCTGGGGATAATTGCGTTGGTATGTAGTCTACTCACCACGTATGGAGCAGAGCAGAGCTTAGAGTATGTTCGTCACACAAAAAGCCATTTCGACCACAATATGTCGTGCAGCTCTCGTGCTGTAGACTGTAGTGGCATTTGGATCTTCCTCTAAAAGCCTGGCAAGGCTGACGCTAGCATCTATAGATCAACCGTCTACCGTACTACCTAAAGCTTATTTGATCAACACCTGCCACGGCTACATCCGTACAACCTCGCCGAACGGAAGTCTGCTAATGAAATACATATGTACGTTCTAGAACATCCGTAACTTTTAATCTCGAACCTGTGTAGATCGGCTCTTCTTCCGACAAAGGCCTAATCACAGTGTGTCCACGGCCACGTCACTGCCAAATCCGCACGAGAACCATTCTGATACCGCTGGCCAAGCACAACGCCCTTGTGGGTACCATGTCTATCCAATCCTCCTAAACACAATTCAGGAAATATCCATCCATTCTAGTTCGCTGTCGGACCCCTCGCACTCAGCTATGTCCTCCTCGTTCGGTGTAGTCGAAGAAGGCACGACCAGCATCGATGACGCGTCACTTCTAGATTGGGTTGGCAGCATGATAGTCTCCTCTTTTGAATTGGTAAGCGGTACAGTTGCAAAATTCTCTGCTGCATTAAAGGCTCGCAAATGCTTTTCCGGCGTGTCCCTATATCCCAGACTAGCATATTCTCCCTCCGCATGTTCGTTCTTCAGAAGTCGCCGAAGCCGATTCATCCGCTTTTTTGGTAAATTAAGCTCTTCTCCTACTTTGTATCTTCTCAGGTCTTCCATGGTATCCTTCCTGCGATTTTCTTTCCGAAGCGCTATCTTGGCTGATCGTCTGGGGTCGGTCCTACGAGCTGCCAGTCTAGCAGCACGTTGAGTTTCATCTTCAGGTCCTCTGAGCTCAATAACAGAAGCATATTGGGAATCCTCCTGGAATCGCTTTTTGTGCAATCTCACCACTTCTTGGATCTGCCGTTGAGTCATGTGCTCCCTATGGGAGAAATCACGCTTCAATATCTCAAGATCCTCCTTTGCCTGTTCCTCGTATACCTCTGCTATAATAGGCTTTACGGGGCCTTCGCCTTTCGATCTAGCACTAGGGACGTCCTGCAGATGATGTTGGTACGTATGTCGAAATGTATCGGTTGCAGCTATCATAGGATCTATCAATGTGTTCTTGAGATCTGGGCGGCTTTTTACTCCAAAAGTCTCACCGTCTAGATTCATGTGGTCAAGTGCTCGCTCGAGTGTATGTGTGGGTGATACATGGCCATGTTCTCGTTGAGGTTCGATAGGATCATTGTCCGAAGCAGCTGGATGACCCGGGCATTCTATGGCTTTCCGTTGTTTGCAATTTGCAAAGGAGATAAGTTTGGCGACCATCGCTGCCTGGCGTTGTGGAGGCAGTCCGTATTTTGGCCACAGCTTGCTATTGAGATTTTGATCTTGGTTGTCTGATTGCTCGTGAGATGCATCATCTCCATTCTTATTTCCTTTCAATCCGCCTGTCATCTCTTTGGAGACGTCTGAACTCATGATGGACGTGGGAACACCAATTTCACGCCAAGACTGCGCTATCTTTTTCACTTGGTCATAGAAACTTGTCCTCGCTGTCTTCTTAAGGTCGCCCGTTGCATTGTCTGCTTTCATCTGAGAATAAAGAGAGTCATAGTTTGTGAACCGATGACGAATATGAGCATTCACAGCTAACTCAATCTTAATCTCTTCGTCAAGTATCATCGATCTTCCCACGCGACCACTACCTTTCAGAAAGCCATGTTCTAGGATTTCTTCTGCCGAGTCTTTGGGAATTCTTGGAAAGTGGCGGGAGAGCATATGACGAGCGCGTGCAAGATCTCGATGGTCTTTGGTCTCCACTGCCCGTTGGCGTTTTTCAGCCGAGGCCGCAGCATCCTCTTCGACGGCTTCGTAAATCTGCTTTGGGCAATGAAGGCCAAGCCTCTCATGAGTGTTGTTTTTCTGCTAAGGTCAGGTATATATACGGGTAACAGGACAAGAGGACCTACAAAGACCACGTAGATTGTTTCTCCCGCTTGTTTTGTGAGGTCTCGGCTTTGGAAAAAGTTAGAGCCGCGCTTGAGAAAGGCTGACTTCTTGGTAACTCACCAGTGACGAGTCACATAAATATTTCCTACCAAAGTTAGCTTCCTTTCTTAGTGTTTGCGTCTTATAGCTGACCTTTTGGAACGAATATGTAGTCCCTGGGGGGGCATTTTGGACTATAAGACAGCTGGGTTCATCAGTATGGAGACTTAGCTATAAGAGCTCAAGATCTAGTTTATACGTACCCTCTCACACGTGATATCTAAAGTGGCTATAAGCCTCCTGGTGGCATCGGAGGGCCCATGGCCACGGCGTGGCATGGCGAGTGAGCCTCTGAGGTTCGTTTTAGGCAAAGATGTGGTCCGGGATATTTTTGAGAACGGGAGGTGCGGAAAGATCTTGTCGAGGAGGTAGGTAAGGTGGTAAGGTCAGTTCATGTGTTGATCTCGAAGAGTCGGAGCTTATAGATGCCGATTGGTTAATCACTAGGGGGTGCAGCAAGTCAGGAAAGAATAGCCGGTTTCCCCTGAGATGTCCGAATTTATATTTTCCATGAGATGATTCAAGCATTGATCTTGAATTGGGCTCATCATTCCATGATTACTACTCAGTCCAGAAGCTGACCTGGCGCACGAAGTTATTTGGCTATCGGTTGGGAATTTACTGGATATGTGCATGCCCTGTCGACAAGTGACGTAGGGGGAAAGAAAGCTGGTGATCGACCGCTAAGGATTTCGCGTCGATAGCATAGGGTATCGATAGTACCACGGTGTATCTTACCTTATTCACCGCGTTCTACAAGCACTAAGGTACTGCAAACTGAAAGCATGTACAAGATCACCCAGAAGGATACTGTTGTCTAAACCCCATTCATGGAGTGCTTAGGTACAGACCTGCTCGCTACTACTCCTTGAAGTCCTGGAGGAGCATTTTCCTTTGCCCCCCGGACTTGGAAAGCTTCTCAGCTACCAGCAAGAGTCGCAATGACAATCGCGCAAAGTGCCTCCACAAAGGTTGATAATACCAGAGAACGTGAACTATACCGCTACTTCCAGCCCCCAAGCAGCCCAGTCGGCTCGCCAGAAGTCGCATCACGGAACCTTGCAGATTTTGCTCAGAACACTCTGAGTGCCAATGCAGTATCCTCACCTGATACGACCTTGACTGCCCTAGCTCAACTATGTGCTCTTCGCCTGAACGCACAGAGAGCGATGATTAGGTAAGGAGCCTGCCATCGTTCGAAATTCTTGCTGATTGTAAATCAGCGTCATCGACAAGGAGCATCAATATTTCATAGCTGAGTCGACCAAGACATTAAGCCTTGCCGATGACCAAAAATGTGAAGAGGCCGGCGACAGCTTATGGATTGGCTGCTCAACTGTCAATAAGCAAGGGAGACTCTGTGAGGTATGATATCAAGAATAATTGAATATCCCGAGACACCAGCTCACTTCCACGCAGAAAACCATCGAGTTACCACCAAGTCCGGGAGGATATCCGTGTTTTACAGTCACAGACCTAAGTGAAGATGCCCGTTTTAATCAACTGCCCTTCGTTACGGGGCCGCCCTACTTTAGATTCTATGCTGGCACGCCATTGACCACAAAGAGAGATGTAAACATCGGTAGTCTCTTCATCATTGATGATCAGCCACGAGCCCGTCTGAGCGCAGATCAAGAGGAGTTCCTCGGTACCATTGCTAGAACGATTATGAAGCACATGGAAATAAACAGCGAGGCAGAAGAGCGCAAAAGGGCGATGAGGATGTCAAGGGGGTTGAATGCGTTTGTAGAAGGAAAGAGTCGCTTCGATATAGAAGACCACACTTTCGACACCTCAGTCCTGAATTCTAGACATGGCTTGAAGAAGCGCGAAAGTCGTCCACGGGTAATGCGTAGCTCTGACAGCCAAGAACCTCAAGTTGCGCCAGATCATGTCCCACCGAAAACGGAGTTCTCAAGTAACACCACCCCTTCGGACGACCATGATGACTCTCAAGATGAAAATGAGAGTAGGGCTGCTCGTGGCAATGCTGACCTTGGCCAGCGTTCAACCTTTGCACGCGCAGCAAATCTTCTCAGGGAATCTCTGGATCTTCGAGGTAAAGGAGGCGTTGTCTTTCTCGACACAGCTATTGGTTTCCACGGGCGTGAGGACAGATCCTCTGATAGTTCTACAGCGTTCAACGAAAACCAGACTAAGAATGACATCGAGAAGAATGATCCATCAAGTTCTAACGAAGCAATCAAAGCGGTCTACAGGCAAAGCAGCTTTGGCGGTACTTTAGTGGATCGGATGTACCAGAAACCGGCAGATGTAATCAGCTTTTCTACCTCTGAGGGAGCTATGAGCCCTGTGACTCAGATGACCGGCATTAAGTCATTCAGCCCATTGAATGAAGATCTGTTGCAGAGCTTCCTTCAACGTTATCCTCGAGGCAAATTGTGGGGCTTTGATGTAGACGGTAACCTCTCATCATCGGAGGATGACAGTGCATCGCCCCGGGATCCACAGAAGCCTTCAGGCAGCAGGACCACTTACTCTAAAAGAAAACTCCTGGAAGCGGACTTGCTACGAAACCATTTTCCAAACGTACGCCAATTACTCTTCGCACCTCTATGGGATGCTAGTTCCGCAAGGTGGTTCAGCGGTTGCTTTGTCTGGGGAACCTCGGCTCGCCAAGTTTTCTCCGAAGAAGCTGAGCTCAATTTCCTGAATGCCTTTGGTAATAGTATAATGGCAGAGGTCTCCCGACTTTCCAGTATATCTGCGGATCGTCAAAAGGGAGACTTCATTGGTTCTATCTCGCACGAGCTTAGATCACCGCTGCATGGCATACTTGCAAGCGCAGAGTTTCTTGGGGAGACGGATGTCGATAACTTCCAAAACAGTCTCATATCCACGGTCCACTCATGTTCCAGGACTCTTTTAGATACCATTAATCACATTCTCGATTTCAGTAAGATCAATACCTTTGAACGCAACTGGCGTAACGTCAGAAAGCCTAGGACGGGTGCTCGGACCAACTCTACAGCATCAGCTAGAACATCAGCGAAACGGATAATGCAGAAAGAAGCGCCTCCTCTGATGAACATTTACGCCATTATTGATGTTGCGGCGGTCACAGAAGAAGTCATTGAAGGGGTTTATGCAGGCCAGGTCTACCAGGACATCAATTCAGCAGAATTCGCCGATTTCTCAAGCGATACGAGGGGTAAATACTCTAACCGTGGTAGCAATCGATCTCTCTTAGCTGGATCTGGTGGCGAACAGCTTGCTGCAAAGGACATCGAAGTCGTGCTAGATATTGCTCATGCCGATTACACGTTTACTACGCAACCCGGAGCACTAAGGCGGGTAAGTCTTGTCTTTGTCTCTATAGTTTTGATCTGTTTTTTCACCCCTTAAAGTCATTGCTCTTTATCAGTTATCATATATAATCGATTAGCTAAGCTGTCATCGTATATTGCCATCCATGTGCTTTCATAATATTGACGAACATACAGGTCATCATGAATGTACTGGGTAACGCGCTCAAGTATACGCAGAAGGGAATGATAATTGTCAAACTGGCGCTCGATGAGCTAGCTATTGACGCTGGAGCAGAAGAGAAAAACGAAAGAATGCTAGAGGTTAAGATTACTGATACCGGCAAGGGCATTTCCAGCGAGTACCTCCGTACGAGTCTGTATACACGTATGTCATCTTTATATCTTCTGTAAAATCAAACCTCTAGCTAAACATCTACAGCCTTCTGTCAAGAGGACACTTTAGCCAGCGGTACTGGGCTAGGCTTGTCGATCGTCCGAAGTATAGTCAATATGCTTGGGGGCTCCATTGACATCAAGAGTCAGGTTGGTCAAGGAACAGAGGTCAAGATCCGTTTGCCGCTAAAGCGAGCACCTGGATCTGACACTCCTATGTCAACTCCGAGTAGTGGAAATTCCCTTGAGCGCCTTTACGATGATTCGATCAGCGCATTACAAGCTGAGTACCCTGGAAGATCCGTCGCCCTTTACGGATTCGATCCTAAGACCGAAGCAACTCTTCAGTCCACAAATACAGCTCAGGTACTCCAAGAATACATTGAGGACTGGTTCAACCTCGAAGCCGTGTCCCCGTCGTCTGCTTCCGCTCCGGATGTTGTCATCGTGGATGAAAAGAATCTCGCAGCATTGTCGCAGCAAAGTTACCGTAGATCCCCGACGATTGTGCTTTCTAGCAACAGCTCTCGTAATAAGAAATTGCATACTCATGTTTTTGGGGCCATGGAATTTGTTTCAAAACCCTTCGGACCTTACAAACTCGCCAAAGCTATGTACACATGTCTCGACAAGGCGAAATCCATCTCTGACGGACTAGCCCCAGCGGCGTGTCTGATTAGGGGAGAAAGTCCAGCTAATTCAGAGGCTGAAACTATTATTCCCGAATTCGAAGAGATGACGCTCCAGACCGAGCACACATCCATGACGGTCCAAGTAAGCGATGGAGTAACAGCGGCTGACTCTACCAATGCACAAATGGCTATTGAAAACTCGTCTGCTGGTGCTACTAGCGATTATCAAAGTAAGGACGGCGAAGACTTCCCGTTCCCATCTCAGGATGGTCATGGCGATGAGAAAATTAGGCCAATCCCCTCCCAACGCCTTCGTATTGACCTGACGAGGAGGGAATCAAGACGTCCTAGTCTAGATCAGAGAGTGACTGAACCGTACATAACCAAGTCTGCATTTCCATACACCTCGCCTATTACGAAAACCGGAGAGATAGTTACAATTGAGGTAGAGTCAGCCACACCAGACCTTACTCTACCATCTTCAACGCAGACGACAGAACGAAGTACAAAGCCAGGCAGTTCCACTATTACAACTTTTGAAGACGTGCAGAAGCGGCCCCCAAGGTTATTATTAGTCGATGACAACAAAATCAACCTTAGACTGCTTGAAACATTCATGAAGAAGAGGAAGTACGCACTGGTTGACTCGGCAGACAATGGACACCTGGCTGTCGAGGCGGCTGAAGACAACAAGGAAGGCTACGACATCATCTTCATGGGTAAGAAGCCATTATAGCACTCATTTGCTCCATACTTACCTGCCCTCCCAGATATCAGCATGCCCGTCATGAACGGCTTCGAAGCCACCCGCGCCATCCGTGACATCGAAGAAAAGCGTGGCCGAACCTCCAAAACCGCCACCGCCGAAGACATCCCCAAACCATCTCCCTTATCCCCCGCCCTGATCATCGCCCTCACAGGTCTAGCATCCAGCCGCGACCAAAGAGAGGCCTTTACGAGCGGCGTCGACCTCTTCATGACCAAACCCGTTTCTTTCAAGGAAGTAGGCCGTCTGTTGGATAACTGGGAAGCCCACGGCGGGCTGACAGCAAGGGAGCGGAAACAGAGCATGGCCGACGGTCCAGGAGCGTGAAGGTTGTAGGATAGGTAATTGTTTCTTGTTAGCGGCACATAAACTGCGACGCAGTATACGACAGCACGATGGTATGGCAGGAAACGCTTTTGCTCATTCGCATGTCCAAAGGCGTTTGAGTACAGAGATGCTGGCGTTGGACATATGGTGCTCTGAGCGCATCGTTCATAAGGCATTGTTGCTCGGCGCTGGAGGAGGTATAGGGATGGCTACTGAAGGATTTTGTCATGCACGTGAGAAATCCGGGACACTGGACGGGTTTTTTGTGCACATGTGTGATGGGCAGAATGGCACCTGGTATCGCAGACATAGGGAGCGTTTAAAACAGCAGCAACACATACATAGCTCAGTAGTCGCGCACGTTTGCTAGCCTTGGATGTGCTCGATTGCCCTAGCTATGTACCCTTGTTGCGGTACCAATAGCGAGCGCTCAATCACATGCATAGCTGGTTGTTGCACAGGTGGGATTTCTGATGTTTGCTCTGCTGCGATGTACCGCCTTTGCACACACAACTCCGTATTCCACCCCAACGCTCGATAAAGCGGGTCACCGTACTAACCCCCCCCCCCTCCACCTCTGGACTACTTCAGCTTCCTGTGAAATCGATAACCCTCATTGAGTGAACGCATTAGCTTTTACGACCGGACTACATACAGTACATACATATCTACAGTACTTGAACCGAGTTTATTTGATACCGAGAACATCCTCCAACACCGTCCTTTTTCCCCCCTCCAGATTAATTTTTTAAGCTAAACGCGCGAGGTGCTTGTGTTTTTTCCATTGCGGGTTGTGTGTGGTATGAAGGGTAGGATGAGTCATTTGGGTTTCGGGAGCGAGAGGGCTTTTGTTGGGGGGTGGGGTAGGGTTTGGTGTGGGGAAGTGAGTTTGGGGGTTTTTTTTTAAGATAGGAGAGGTGATGAGGGAGTTGGAGTAGAGATAAAGAAGGGGGGGGGGGGGGGGGGTGTTGGGGTG